>Ga0209223_10001178_pt1 | contig 28920 bp, 17 predicted proteins | sample COG_06_FD_184750 | JGI IMG/M metagenome (GOLD analysis project Ga0209223, IMG submission 184750) | Pelagic Microbial community sample from North Sea - COGITO 998_met_06 (SPAdes) (version 2) | ecosystem: Environmental > Aquatic > Marine > Neritic zone/Coastal water | place: Helgoland, sampling...
GACGGTTTTAAAACTAGAATACTGGCTAAAATTACCGCAATGACTATCATACAATTTATTAATAAATTTCATTTTGAACGAAATATTAATAATCTTAAAATTAATATAACCTAAATGCACAACGGGTTATTCTTCATAATTAGTTTTGTTTTTCTTTGGCTACAAAATGTACATCTGAAATTGATAGATTTCCTTCTTTTGCTTCGGCTAATGGCGCATCAAAATTCGTTTTTGCTTTAAATGCGATTGTAAATGCGGCTATATCTAAATGATCCGTCAAATCAAGTTCACATCTTACCCATAAAGCATTAGCATTTTTAGTAGGATCTTTTACTCCATCAGGATCATCACCCGTTTGATCTCCAGGATATGGAGTTCCAATAAACTCAATTCCATTGTTATCAATCTCACAAGTAACCAAATCATTTATCTGGGTCCATGTAGTTGAAGTCACATCTCCCGTATACCCGTCAGAGATCATAATATCTAACTCTATTGGAGATCTACCATCTGGCATATAATTGGGCACTGAAGAAAGCCCTAATTTAGTCCAAAAGACAACTTTTGTATCAAAACATCCAATATATGGAGTTAAATTAACTGCATCTGCAATAACCCAAGTCTCCCATGGGAAATTCATACTTTTTGCCCAAGATGGGTGAAACAATGAGAAGTTTCCTGTGACTCCAGCATCTGTTCTTGCATCAATAGCATCTTGAGTTGTTGCTGGAGGATTGTTTTTCCAAAGATTATTTTTCTGAATCCAACCAGGGAAAGTTCCTTCAGTAATTTGTCGAGACCAACCTGCTCCTCCTAAACCAAGGTTCTTTTTATTTTTTGCTTTCAATGTAGGATAAAAGAAATAATTAGTTTCTAATTCAATCTCCACAGGTTCTGTTGATAGAATGGCAGTGAAAACATCATCAAATGCAACTATTTCCTCACTATAATTATTTACAACATTTATTATCGGCATCAAATCCTCTCTTGTCGTTATTACATAAGATGGATTTAAAGAAATAACTCCTGTTACCTCATCAATAACTAATTTATCTTCCTCACTCCCTAATTCAAATCTATAATCAGGATTCCCTCCAATAACTGTCGGTTCTCCTGAAGAAGTACTAGTTCCACTTACATAGTTAATTTTATTAGGACAATAACTCAAACCTTCCACAAGTCCAGGGCCAACATTTAAATGTAAAACATCTTCAAAAACCTTAGATTGACTTTCATCATTCACATTTACAATAGTTTCTATGGTGAAATAATAATCGCCAAAAGTAAACTCATTTTCATCTTCAATGATAACCTTACCTGCCTTAGATATATCTATTGTAACTACTTCATACCCCTCCAATTCTTCATTTTCATGAGTTACTGAAGTTGTATCAGGGTTTACAATTCTTACCTTCTCAAGATAGCCTTCCAAAATCGCATCATCTTTTTTTACATGTACAAGTTTGTACTCAACGGGATGACCATTTGAATTGATAAAAGGAACACTAGACTCTATATAAGAGTTTTCTCTAGCATTTAAAATGTCTGTGTAGGAAAGGGAAGTGGGCACTGCCTCAACTTGCATATCCTTTCCAAAGGATGAAACGTCTCGTGTGCATGCCAACACTAAAAACAGCGTTAGAAGTGCAAAACACGTTAGTTTAAAAATGGGGTTCACCTTCATAATATATTAGATTAGTTAGTTAATAATAACCCAGCCTTAGAAGTACAACTCAAATAAAACCTTACCAAGCAAAACAATACCAGCCACGATAACAATATTTATTATTATCTCTTTTAGTGGTAAATTTTTAACAGTAGGTCGCTTCATAAGTTTTGAGTAGTTAAAATTCAAAGCCGAATTTTTATATTGGTTATCTGACAAATATCTCAGAATAGTCTTGTCATATATTGTACAAATCTTGGTGTTTTTTAGCACTAAACTAAACTCTGTAGTTTTTGTGCTATTCTTTTTTCTGTGCTAATACGCAGCCAAAAGCCAGATTACTTCTTCTGTTTGGTTTTGTATTCTGAAGGAGCCATTCCAAACAATTCTTTAAAACTTCTCGTAAAATAGGAAGGATGTGTATATCCTACCATATACATTACTTCGGATACATTTAAACTTTCATCCTTCAAGAGTTCAGACGCTTTTTTCAAACGCATATGTCTAATAAATGCTGTTGCCGTTTGTCCTGTTATAGATTTTATTTTCCTATACAAACTAGTTTTATCAAGATGCAGTAGATCCGCTAAAGCACTCACGGATAACTCTGAATTATCAAGCTCTTTTTGAATAACCTCTACAAGATCTTTCATAAACTTCTGATCAATAGGATTTGTTGCAATCTCCTCCGAAGCTTCCGGTTTATCTTCTAAGAATTCTTTTTGACTCTTTTCTCTTTTGGTAATCAGCATTTTGGTTCTAAGTAACAGATAATCCAAATGAAACGGCTTTTGGATATAATCATCAGCCCCCACACTAATTCCTTCCATTTTATTCTCAATCCCTCCTTTTGCGGTCAATAAGATCAGAGGAATATGTGATGTTCTTATATCGGATTTTAACTTCCCGCAAAGTGTAATTCCATCCATTTTTGGCATCATTACGTCAGAAATAATAATATCCGGATGGTATTGAAAAGTTTTTTCATACCCTTCTTCTCCATCAGAAGCAAGAATCAAATCATAATCTTCCTCAAAACTTGAGCTAATAAAAGAGCGCATATCTCTATCATCTTCAACTACCAATAATTTCAGTTTCCCAGAATCATTCGTTTCCTCAGCTTCTAAGTCATTTTCTTGAATGACACCCCCAATTGTCTGAACTTCATATTCATTTGAAATATTTTCAAGTGTGCTATTTTTATGAAGTCCCAATGGCAAATACACAGCAAAGGCACTTCCTTTTTCTTCTTTACTCTTTAACTTGATAAAACCTTTATGCAGGTTTACATAATCACTCACTAATGAAAGTCCAATAACTGTACCCTCTTGACTTGTATAATTGGTTGTATTGATGTTTGTAAATCTTTCAAAAATAACTTTCTGATTATCTTCTGAAATTCCAATTCCATTATCCTTAACCGTAATACAAACAAATGATTTTCCATTGCTCTTTTCAACGGAAACTTTTACCTTTATCTTCCCTCCATCAGCGGTAAACTTAAAAGCATTTGAAATCAAATTGAAAATAATTTTTTCCAACTTGGTCATATCAAATTCCATTTCTAATTTTTCTATTTCATCGGTAAAACTTAGTTTGATATTTCTATAGGAAGCTTCTTCTTCAAATAAAGCAACTATTTTACTACTAAACCTGACAACATCATATCTTTCTAGTTTCAATTTCTCTGTACCTGTTTCAATTTTCCTCACATCTAACACCTGATTTACCAAGCGTATCAGACGTTCTGTATTTCTTTGAATGATTTCTAAGGTTGCGATTTTTTTTGCGTCTGTTTCAGATTTCAACAACCTTTCTGTAGGGCTTAAGATAAGTGTCAGTGGTGTTTTCAGCTCATGAGATATATTTGTAAAAAACCTTGTTTTTGAACTTATCAATTCGTCCGATTTAATTCTTTGGAGCTTTTCAAATTTTAGACTGTTGATATCATTAACTCTAGCTATCAATAGTTTTCTGGACATATAAAGAAATAGAAAAACCAAAATCATATAAAATCCTATTGCCCAAGAAGAAGCCCATAACGGCGGCTTTACTACAATTATTAAAGATCTAAAGGAATCGGAAAACACCCCTGATGCATTAGCAGCCTTTATTTTAAAAGTATATCTCCCAGGTTTTACACGCGTAAAAGAAGTAAAATGTTGTTTACCAGATACCTCTTGCCATTCCGATTCATATCCTTCTAATATATAACTGTATTTTTCTATATTATGATTGTGAAAATTTAAGGTAGAGAATTCAATCAGAAAGGTATTCTCAGAATAATCTAAGACAAGCCTATCAACATAATTAATATCTTTTTCCAAAACAACATGTTCTTCAGAACCTGCAATTGGACTTACAACTTTGTTTAAAACTTTCAAATTTGTAAACTGTACCGCATTTTCTGTAGAATCGATTGCGACCAAACTAGGATCAAATGCCACAAATCCATTGGATCCTCCAAAAATCAATTCCCCTCCCGAATTGCGAAATGAAGCATGAGAATAATTTTTCATTTGGGTAAACTTGCTCGGCATTTGCTCTATTTGCCCTCCCCTTTTATTCAATCTAAACAGATTTCTAAAAGTACTAATCCACAAATCATTCTCACTTGTAACTATAGAAAGTACCCTTTTTGGAGCATCGGCAATTACAGTAATTTCCGAAGTTTCTAAATTGTATTTATGCACCTTCGAATTCGCCACAAACCAAAGCGTTTTATCCCCTTCCATTCTAAGGCCACTTACAAAAGTAAGTTCCGATAAAAATGATTTTATTTCTCCAGAAATAATATTTAATTCTTTCAGTCCATTATCAGTAGAAATCCACAAATAATCGCCCTTTCCACCGGTAATATTATTAACTGACAAAGATTCTAGCGACTCCCCATTGGAAAATTCGGCTTGAATTCTTGTAAAATTAATTTCTTTGTTACCATTGAATTCCGCTTTGTACAAGCCCCCTCCGTATGTCCCTAACCAAACATTCCCATAAACATCTTCAAAGAGAGAATTTATATAATTTGTTTTTAGAGAATTGATCTTTTTTTTATCTGAATAATAAGAGTTAAAACTTCTTCCTTTAGGATTATAAACATGAAGTCCTTGTGGAGTGGCCAACCAAACATGCCCAGTTTTACCTACTTTAAGATCAGAAATTTTCATGGTTAATTTATCTGAAACCTGAATCCACTCATAGGTTTGAGTGTCTTTATGAAAACAACAAAACCCCTCTCTAGTGGCAAACCAATGATTGCCTTCTTTGTCTTGATCAATAGCAGTAACCTCTACCGTTTTATCGAAATAAGGTGCTTCTCGACTAATTCTATTGTGAAAAAAATTTCCGTCACCGACAAAAGTCTTATCAACACCATTATTGGACCCTAACCATATATTCCCATTAGAATCTTTAAAAACGGATCTTACTATATTATTTGAAATTGTATAGGAGTTGTTATAATCTGCAAAATAACTTTGGAAACTATTATCGTGAAGGTTGAATAAATTCAACCCTCGATCGGTACCTAGCCAAATTTCCTTATTAGAAACAACCTCCATTGTTTTGATAACGCTATTGCTAAGCATTTTTTCTTGTGATCCTTGAGCAAAAACTTTATACGTTTCATTCTCTTTATCATACAAAGCCAACCCTGTTTCTGTTCCAACCAAAAGGATGCTTTTTCCATTGAGTTCCACCTCATCAATGGATAAAATCAGATTATTTTGAAGCTTCTCATTTTTAGTATCTTTTTTTAATCTTATTTTTTTAAAAGTCCTAGTTTTAGGATCCATTCTATTCAATTCATCATAGGTCCCTACCCAGATAACTCCTTCTTTATCTTCATAAACACAGCGAATAACATTATTACTTAAGCTATGTACAAACCCATCTCTATGCTTAAATGTTTCCACCTGATTTGTTTGCGGATCATAAAAAAACAAACCTTTATTAGAACCAATGGCTATTTTTCCAGATTTTAATTTGTATAAAACCCGATAATTCCTTCTCTCTAAAGACAATTTTGTAAAACGTTCAAATTGCCCCGTTATACTTTTATATATAAAAACTCCTCTTGGTGTTGAAACCCAAAGTTCACCAGGATTTACTTCAATGACACTATTCACATCACCAAAAGAAAAGTTCTTCATCTGATCATTGTCTGCGAATATTTTTTTTGAATTATAGCCATCATATCGGATCAAACCATCCCTTGATCCCATCCATAAAAATCCATCCTGAGACTGTATAAAACAATTGATCCCATTAGAATTTACATCTTCAGGAAGATCTAAAGATTCAAATTTTATATTTGATTTCTGCGCGGATATTATAAAACAGCAGAAAAAAGCAAAAAAATAAGTAAGTCGTTTTAGCATAAAAAAAATCATATTATAAAAATATAAAAAAATTGTTTCTAGAATCAACTTTACATTGTTTTAGTGCTACTGAAAGTAATTTTTGTACTATAACTTACAGCCAGAAAAACAAAGACAATCTTGTCAGTTGCATTATAATCTCAACAATAAACTTAACATTGGCACTACTCTTTGATGAGTAGTAAATTTTATCATTTGAGTCAGTAGATAACATAAAGTTCAATAACTTTTCAAATACAGTTCTAAATATGAAAATTGTTGGTTTTATTTCTAACAGATTTGTATAATTTATATACAATTATTACAAAATTTACACAAGCCTCTTGATTCGTTTTTCATAAATTTGTACCGTAATTTAAAGAACATTCATTATGACTAAATACGATGTTACCGTCATTGGTGCTGGACCTGGAGGATATGTAGCTGCAATCCGTTGCGCTCAATTGGGATTGAAAACTGCAATTATTGAAAAATATTCAACTCTTGGAGGAACTTGTTTAAATGTAGGATGCATTCCTTCTAAAGCATTATTAGATTCTTCTCACCATTACCACGACGCGACAAAACATTTTGAAAAACATGGTATCGGCGTAGAAGGATTGAGCTTAAATTTTGAACAAATGATTGCTCGTAAAGGAGAGGTTGTAGATCAAACTACAAGTGGAATCGACTACCTAATGAGTAAAAATAACATTGACAGATATGAAGGTGTCGGATCATTTTTTGACACAACACATATCAACATTGCAAAACCAGACGGTTCTGTTGAAAAAATTGAATCAGCAAAAACAATTATTGCGACTGGTTCTAAACCATCTACTTTGCCTTTTATCTCTTTAGATAAAAAACGTGTGATTACTTCTACGGAAGCTTTAAAATTAAAAGAAGTTCCTAAACATCTTATCGTTATTGGTGGTGGTGTAATTGGATTGGAATTAGGTCAAGTATATGCAAGATTAGGAGCAGAAGTTTCAGTCATTGAATACATGCCTAAGATTGTTCCTGGAATGGATGCAATGTTATCTAAAGAATTACAAAAATCTTTAAAGAAACAAGGACTTAAGTTCTTCGTTGGACATAAAGTAACTTCTGTAACAAACACAGGTGATGAAGTTGTGGTTACTGCAGATGATAAAAAAGGGAACCCAGTTGAATTCAAAGGAGATTATTCATTAATTTCTGTTGGACGTCGTCCTTATACTGATGGATTAGGGTTGAATAATATCGGAATCGTTACTACGGAAAGAGGTCAGATTGAAACAAACGAACATTTACAAACAAACATTCCTAATATCTACGCTATTGGAGATGTGGTAAAAGGTGCTATGTTGGCTCACAAAGCTGAAGAGGAAGGAACGATGGTTGCTGAATTTATTGCTGGTGAAAAACCACATATCAATTACAACTTAATTCCTGGTGTAGTATATACTTGGCCAGAAGTTGCAGCTGTTGGAAAAACAGAAGAACAACTGAAAGAAGAAGGTGTCAACTATAAAGCAGGAAGTTTCCCTATGCGTGCTTTGGGTAGAGCTAGAGCAAGTATGGATATAGACGGACAAGTAAAAGTATTGGCTGACGCTACCACAGATGAAATCTTAGGAGTTCATATGATTGGTGCTCGAGCAGCGGATATGATAGCTGAAGCTGTGGTTGCCATGGAGTTTAGAGCATCTGCTGAAGATGTTTCTAGAATGTCTCATGCACACCCTACCTATACAGAAGCGATCAAAGAAGCATGTTTGGCTGCTACGGATGATAGAGCATTGCATGTTTAAAAAAACATATCAATAATTTACAAAACCGTTTTCTGTTGAAAACGGTTTTTTTATTTTTACTTACATGAAAAAACCAATCCCCACTCCCATTGCAGCCTATTTGATCAAAGACAAAGCCTATGCTTATTGTACTTGTAAAAAGTCTAAAGAGTTTCCTTATTGTGATGGTTCTCACAAAAGTGGTGACAAAAAACCATTGTTATTTAAGGTACCTGAAAATACAAAAACATTTTTATGTACCTGTGGTCATAGCCAAAACAAACCCTATTGCGACGGGTCACACTAATTTAGAAACTCTCTAAAACCTTTTTTAGTTATTTTTAGGCAAAACAAAAACACTTATTATACCTGTAGTTGAACTAAAAGAAGGAAGAAATTATTCATATTGTACCTGTGGTCATTCGGGAACAATGCCATTTTGCGATGGTACTCATAAAGAAAAAGGAGGAGGACCACCCCTACGATTTAAAGCTGAAAAATCTGGTGAAAGCGCATTGTGCGGTTGTGGAAAAAGCCAAAACAAACCTTATTGCGATGGTTCGCATAATGGATAAAAAACAAAAAAGCACCCATCAAATAATCAGGGTGCATTTTTATTTATGTATTCAAAAAGTTTACTTAAATAAAACTTCCATTTTTTCTTGTATCAAATCCAATCTTAAATTCCCTACACTTCCAACGTGTGTATGACTCACATTTAAGTCAGGTTTGAATTCTCCATTCTGAATTTTTGCTCCAACAATTTTATAAGCATCTCTAAAAGGTGTGCCTGCTTGTACCAAAGCATTCACCTCTTCAACACTAAAAATATATTTGTATTTGTCATCCGCAACAATATTCTCTGTGATGATAATATTCTCCAAAGAGAAAACCATCATATCCAAACAAGATTTTAAGGTAGAAACAGATGGAATCAATCCTTCTTTTACCAATTGTAAATCTCTATGATATCCACTTGGTAAGTTGTTTGTAATCAAAGTCAACTCGTAAGGCAATGCTTGTAATTTATTACACTTTCCACGAATCAATTCAAAAACATCTGGATTTTTTTTATGAGGCATAATACTAGAACCCGTTGTCAATTCATCAGGAAAAGTAACAAAACCAAAATTCTGACTCATGTATAAGCAAATATCCATGCTCATTTTAGACAGCGTAGAAGAAACACTTGCGATGGCAAATGAAATAGATTTCTCTAATTTGCCACGTCCCATTTGCGCCGCAACAGAGTTTACTTTTAAATGCTCAAATCCTAATTCTTTAGTCGTCATCTCTCTATCAATAGGAAAAGAAGAACCATAACCTGCAGCTGAACCCAATGGGTTTTGATCTGCAACTTTATAAGCAGTATCTAAAAAATAAACATCATCAATCAAGCTTTCAGCATAGGCAGAAAACCACATCCCAAAAGAAGATGGCATTGCAACTTGTAAATGTGTATATCCTGGTAAGAGATGGTTTTTATATTTTTCAGCCAATTCGATTAATAAATCAAATAATTTTTTCGCCCAGTTCTTTAATTCTAAAATTGCATCTTTAGAGTATAAATGAACATCCAATAAAACTTGGTCATTACGAGAACGTGCTGTATGAATTTTCTTCCCTGCATCTCCTAATTTCTCTGTCAACAACCACTCTACTTTAGAATGAACATCTTCAAAAGAATCTTCAATTGTAAAAGTTCCGTCTTCAACCGTTTGTAAAATTGCATTCAACTCAGCAACCAATTCTTCCAATTCTTCATCAGAAATAGTTCCAATTGAATTTAACATTCTGGTTTGTGCAATATTTCCTAAAACATCATACTTGGCTAATTGTAAATCTAATTCTCTATCGTTTCCAACGGTAAAAATGTCAATTTTTTTGTCCGTAGCATATCCTTTATCCCAAAGTTTCATATTCGTGCTTTTTGTGTGGCGCAAAGATACTGTTTTCAGCGCTAAAGAGAAAAGTAGAATCTTTAATTATTTCTTGGTGACTCGCCCTAGTAAGAGATGTCTCGTCATCTCAATATAACAAGTAGGCTGGTGTTTTTTTTAAACGATTTCACTCAAAATATCAATATAAAACTGAACCCCGTCTTTTACCTCTCGCACATAAATAAATTCATCTGCAGAGTGAGATCTTAAAGAATCTCCAGGCCCTAACTTTACAGACTGACATGTTAATCTGCATTGATCTGAAAGTGTTGGAGACCCGTAAGTCTTCTTTCCTAGTTTCAATCCTGCTTTTACAAATTCGTGATTCGGATTTATAAATGATGAATTCAATCGCAAAGATCTTGGTGTTACGTCACAATCTGTATTTTCCTGAATAATCTCTACAATTTCTTGATTCGAATAAGCATCCGTAACTCTACAATCTACTACAAAGTTTAGTTCGGAAGGAACTACATTATGTTGTTTTCCAGCATTTATTTGAGAAACGGTCATTTTTACTTTTCCTAAAGAATCTGAAATTTTAGGATATTCAAATGTATTGAACCAATTCAAATCTTTGAGTGCCATAAAAACTGGATTTTTGTCATTTGGAATATGAGCAGCATGTCCAGGAGTTCCTGTAACCTTTCCATCAAATACCACCAAACCTTTCTCTGCTATTGCCAAATCTAATAAAGTAGGCTCACCGACAATAGCAAAATCTATCTTTGGAAGAATCGGTTGCATATAGGCAATTCCATTTTCACCAGAAATCTCCTCTTCCGCGGTTGCAGCAAGTACAAAATTATATTTTAAATTTTCTTGCTCATAAAAATATACAAACGTAGCTATCAAACCTACCAAACAACCTCCAGCATCATTGGAACCAAGACCATACAGTTTTCCGTCTTCCATTTTTGCTTCAAAAGGATCTCTAGTGTAGGCAGCATTTGGTTTTACCGTGTCGTGATGAGAATTCAGTAAAATGGTTGGTTTCGATTCGTCGAAATATTTATTCACTGCCCAAACATTATGCAAGTCTCTCTTTACTTCAATACCTCTAGCTTCTAACCATGACATTAATAAGTTAGCTGTTGGATCTTCCTCTTTAGAAAAAGATTGGGTAACTATTAAAGATTTTAATAGTTCTAGGGCATCGTTTTGTAATTTTTCTATCATCTTCTCGATACTATTTTTCGTTCCTCAAAATCACTCGAAGTGACATTTTGTATTATTTTTAAGTACATTTTTTTCATAAACTCAAACTTTTGTCAGTTCGAGTGAATTAAAAAAACGCAGTGATTTAATTTGTATCGAGAACTAAATCTAATACTCGATATTATTTTTTATGACATTCCGAAAATCACGAGAAAACATGATTTAATTTTTTACACTTCGACAAGCTCAGTGTCCGAATTTTGTTTACAAAGTCAGCGTTGTAAAAAGCTGTTCTTTATTTATAATAACTGTAGGATTCCCAATGATAACTTCTGAAACTCCTTTTTGCAAGGCATCAAAACAATTTTCCATTTTTGGTAGCATTCCATGCGCTATTATTCCATTTGCTTTCAATTCCGCATACTTTGGACTATCAATATCTGTAATCACCGAATTATCATCATCAACAGAACTCAACACTCCATTTTTTTCAAAAGTATAAATCAATGAAACGTCATATTTTTCCGACATCCCAACAGCAATTGTTGATGCAATTGTATCTGCATTGGTATTTAACAACTGACCTTTGGTATCATGCGTAATAGCACAAAAAACGGGCGTCATTCCACCTTCAATAAAAGTTGCAATATTAGTAGCATTGATTCCATCAACATCACCAGCAAAACCATAATCTACATCTTTCACAATGCGCTTATGCGCTTGAATTGAGTTTCCATCTGCTCCAGAAAGGCCCAAGGCATTGCAATCATATTTTTGCAAAGTTGCTGTGATATTTTTATTCAACAAACCAGCATATACCATGGTTACAATCTCTAAAGTAGTTGTATCAGTAACACGTCTTCCATTGATCATGGTTGCCTCAATACCTAAATCCGCTGCCAATTGTGTAGCACGTTTACCACCACCGTGGACTAAAATCTTATTCCCTTCTAAAGCTGCAAAATCTGTTAAAAAACTTTCCAAGGCGTCTGGATTGTTAATTACGTTACCACCTACTTTTACTATTGTTAGTTTTTTCATTTATTTAGCTATTGGCCTTTGGCTATTGGTTTTTAGCTAATCACTAAAACCCAACGGCTAATGGCTATTTCAAATTTTCTAATATTTTCTTCAGTACTATCTGAGCAGAATAAGTTCTATTATTCGCTTGTTTGATCACAATTGAGTTTTCTGAATCAATCACCTCATCTGCAACAACAACGTTTCTCCTTACTGGTAAACAATGCATAAATTTTGCATTATCAGTCACCGCCATTTTATCTCCCGTAATCATCCAAGAAGTATCTGTACAGGCCACTTTTCCATAGTCCTTATAGGACGACCAATTCTTCATATAAATAAAATCAGCACCTTCAAAAGCTTTTTTCTGATCATATTCAATCGTTGCTCCTTTTGTTTTTTCTGGATTCAATTCGTATCCCTTTGGATGTGTAATCACCACTTCAAAATCATCTTCATGCGTCAATGCCATCTCTGCAAAAGAATTCCCTACGGCATGCGGCAAAGCTCTTGGATGTGGTGCCCAAGAAAGTACTACTTTTAATTTCTTTTTTGCTGGCTTATGCTCCTCAATAGTAATGGCATCTGCCAAAGCTTGCAAAGGATGTCCCACAGAAGACTCCATATTCAACACAGGAACCGTAGCATATTTTCTAAAGCTTTCTAAAACTTCTTCAGCTTCATCTTTTTCTTTATCCTCCAATCCTGCAAACGCACGAATTGCAATCACATCGCAATATTGAGAAATTACTTCAGCTGCCTCCTTGATATGTTCAGATTTACCTTGATCCATCACAGTACCATCTTCATATTCTAACTGCCAACCTTCGGCACCAAAATTCATCACAATAGGCTCCATTCCTAAATTCAAGGCAGCTTTTTGTGTGCTCAAACGCGTACGCAAACTGTTATTAAAGAATAACAAACCAATGGTTTTGTTTTTACCTAAATCTTGAAATTGTAGCGGGTTTTTCTTTAATTCAATTGCTTCTTTTACCGTATCCTTGATACTCGGTAAATCGTGAATGGACATGTAATGTTTCATGGAATTCTTTTATTTAATAAGTACCAAAAATACAAAATCCATAGATGATAAACTATTAATTCTAAGCTCTTAGTTTATTAACATGTTTTCCAAATTAAACCTCATAAAAAAGCACCGATCAAACGGTGCTTTAACATATTTATATTTTCACTAATAGAAAATAGTTTCTAAAACTTAACAGGTTTTTAAACCTGTTAAGTTAGGTTAAATTTTATTTGTTCTGTAACAACTTTTTCAAAGCAGTTATAAAAACATCAATATCTTGTTTTGTAACATTTAAAGGAGGCAAAATTCTCAACAAATTTTTATTCATTGCTCCCCCTGTAAATATTTTTTCGTCGTAAATTAATTTTTTGCGTAGTTCTCCAACCTCAAAATCAAATTCTAGTCCAAGCATTAATCCTTGACCTTTAACTTGCTTTACTCCTTTTAGTGATTTTACTTGTTCTTTGAAATAGGTATTGATTTCCTGAACGTTTTCAATAAGCTTGTCTTTTTTAATCACATCCAATACAGCGATTCCGGCAGCACATGCCAAATGAGAACCTCCGAAAGTAGTCCCTAACATCCCATACCAAGATTCAATATGTTTTGAGATCAAAACTCCACCAACAGGAAAACCATTCCCCATCCCTTTTGCCATTGGAATAATATCTGCTTTTACATCATGCAATTGATGTGCAAAAAACTTCCCAGATCTACCATAGCCAGATTGTACCTCATCAAGAATCAAACAGACGTTATTTTCTTGTGTAATTTTTCTTACTGCTTGTAAAAATTCTGTGGTAGGCTCATCCAAACCACCAACACCTTGAATCGGTTCTACAATAACAGCAGTTACATCCCCTTTTTCAATTTCCGCTGAAACAGCATCAACATCATTCAATGGTAAAATAGTTACAGGATTGTGCGCATTTACGGGTGCAATAATTTTTCTATTGTCTGTCACCGAAACTGCAGCAGATGTTCTACCATGAAAACCATTCTGAAAAGCAATTACTCTTGATTTTTTATTGTAAAAAGAAGCTACTTTTATAGCATTTTCATTTGCTTCGGCTCCTGTAGAACACAAAAACAATTCATACTCCTCTCCGCAACCAGATAGTTCTCCTAATCTATCAGACAACTCTTGTTGCAAAGGGTTTTGAATGGCATTTGAATAAAAAGCAATGTTACTCAACTGCTTTTCAATTGTCTCTTTATATTGTGGATGGGTATGCCCAATAGAGATCACTCCATGTCCACCATATAGATCTAAATATTTTTCGTTTTTATCATCCCAAACATAACAACCTTCTGCTTTCACAGGTGTTACATTATATAAAGGATATACATCAAATAATTTCATTTTAATTTAGCTTTTGGCCTTTAGCTTTTAGCTATTGGCTAGTTATTAACTATTTACTTTTAGCCACTGGCTTCTAGCAAACTTTTTAATTCATTTAAACCATTTCACTAAAGGCTAACCGCCAATAATCCAATGGCTAGAAAGAAGTTCCTTTTAAGTTCAGGCCTTCTGTTTCTTCGTATCCAAAAATCAAGTTCATATTTTGAATTGCTTGTCCAGAGGCTCCTTTTAAAAGATTATCAATCGCAGAATAGATTAAAATGTTATCTCCATGTTTGATCAAAGAAATAGCACATTTATTTGTATTCACAACTTGTTTCATACTAACTGGCACATCTGTTATATGCACAAAAGGTGCATCCTTATAGAACTCAGTATACAATGCCTTCGCTTCTTCTAAGGTTCCTTCAAACTTAGTATAAATCGAAGCAAATATTCCACGGCTAAAATTACCACGATTCGGAATAAATAATAATTCACCCGTTTTTGCCCCTTGCAAAGCCTCCAATGTTTCCCCTATTTCACCTAAATGTTGGTGCGTAAATGGTTTATACACTGAAAAGTTATTATCTCTCCAAGGAAAATGCGACGTTGCTGATGGTGAAACTCCCGCTCCAGTTGCTCCAGTAGTTGCGTTGATATGGATATCATTTCCTAATTTTTTAGCTGCTGCTAAAGGCAACAAACCAAACTGGATACAAGTCGCAAAACAACCAGGATTTGCGATATAATTTGCTTTTTTGATTTCTTCTTTACTTACCTCCGGCAAACCATAAACAAAATCTTTTCCTTCAAAATTCGCATCCGCATTCAAACGAAAATCATTTGATAAATCAATAATTCTGGTTGCATCAGAAAAGGTATTGTTTTGTAAAAAAGCAGTAGAATTACCATGACCTAAACATAGAAATAATACATCTACATCTGCATTGATGGTATCCGTAAAACTTTGTTCCATATCCCCTAACAAATCAGCATGCACAGCATACAATTTATTTCCTGCATTAGAAGTACTGTACACAAAATCCAATGTTACTTTAGCGTGATTATTAATCAATCTAATCAACTCACCAGCTGTATAACCAGCTCCTCCTACAATTCCTGCTTTGATCATTTTTATTTAGCTTTTGGCCTTTAGCCTTTGGCTATTGGCAATTATTACATCCCATAGAGCTCATAGCTAATCGCTAAAAGCCAATGGCTAATTTATGCGTCTAACAAATCTTTATTTACGTGATAGAAAATCTTGTTTTGCATACCGTAAATTTTTATAAATCCTTTTGCATCATCGGAGCTCCAAGCATTATTCTCTTCACCATAATCTGCAAATCCAGAAGACATCAAATCAAACTCAGAATCAATTCCGGTTACCATAAAGTGGTAAGGACGTAATGTTACAAATACATCACCTGTTACCGTTTTTTGAGAATCCTCTAAGAATTTCTCTATATTACGCATCAAAGGCTCTAAATACTGCCCGTCATGAAAATACGTTCCGTATGTATTTGCCAAAGGTTCTTTTGTCAATTGCTGTGCTTTAGTCAACGTGTGCTTTTCTAACAAATGATGTGCTTTGATAATTACAGTAGCTGCTGCCGCTTCAAAACCTACACGTCCTTTGATTCCAACAATCGTATCTCCAACATGTGTATCTCTTCCAATGGCAAATTCAGAAGCAATTGCCTCTAATTTTAAAATATTATTTACCGGTGTATCTTTTACTCCGTTAAAGCCAACAAGTTGTCCTTTTTCAAAAGTTAAAGTCACAGCCTCCTCATCATTTCTTTTCAATTGACTTGGATATGCAGATTCTGGTAACGCTTCCTTAGATTTCAACGTTTCTACACCTCCTACTGAAGTTCCCCAAATACCCTTGTTGATAGAATATTTAGATTTCTCCCAATTCATATCAACTCCGTGCTTAGTCAAATAATCAATCTCAACTTGACGAGATAATTTTAAATCACGGATAGGTGTTAAAATTTCAATTTCCGGTGCAATTGTTTGGAAAATCATATCAAAACGAACTTGATCATTCCCTGCTCCAGTACTTCCGTGTGCAATATACTTTGCTCCAATACTTTTCGCGTATTTTACCACCTCAATAGATTGGAAAACACGTTCTGCACTCACAGATAATGGATAGGTATTGTTCTTTAAAACATTACCATACACCATATATTTGATGGCTTTTGCGTAATAATCTTCTAAAATATTTTTGTTAGTATGCGAAGTTACTCCCATATCATAGGCTTTCTTCTCTACAACTTCCAACTCTTCTTCACTAAAACCTCCCGTATTTACTAAAATACCGTGCACCTCTAAATTCAATTCGTTGATCAAATACTTCACACAATATGATGTATCCAATCCTCCACTGTATGCTAAAACTACTTTATCCATGATATATTCTTTTCGTTCTACATCCGAAGATGAAAACATTTTTATTTATTTTTTTAAAAACAAGGCTTGCTTGATTCTCTTTAAGCGAGTCCAAACTTTATTTTTCACTTCTTTTTCAGAATTTTCCGCTTTTGGGTCATGTAACATTCCTGTACACAAGCACATTTTACGATCGTTTCTTGTCAAAATATCATAATTTCTACAAGCTTTACAACCATTCCAAAAGGCATCATCATCTGTTAACTCAGAAAAAGTAACCGGCTTATAACCCAATTCAGCATTGATTTTCATCACAGCCAAACCAGTAGTAATACCAAAAATCTTTGCATCTGGATACATTTTTTTCGAATGATCAAATACTTTCTTTTTGATTTTTTTAGCCAAACCAAGATTTCTAAAATCTGGATGTACTATCAAACCTGAATGGACAACATACTTTTTATTGCTCCAAGTTTCTATATAACAAAACCCTGCAAATTTGTCTCCTTCAAGAGCTATTACTGCGTTTCCACTTTCTATTTTTTTAACAATATATTCAGGAGATCTTTTGGCAATACCTGTACCCCTGACCTTTGCAGAATCAGCTATCGTATCGCAGATCACCTCTGCATATTTGTTATGGAAACTATTCGTTGTTACAATTTTCACTCTAAACTCCTTGTCTTATAATTATTTCTAACACGTATTCTTTACTTCAAAAAGACGGACTCACCTATCTTCTAATTAATTAACGCCCCAATGGGCGTCGAAAACTTAAAGAATATAAGCTTGTTAAAAGAAGCGCAAAGATACTCTGAAAATTGTTGTTAAAAAAACGTAAAAGGGATTGCATTTTGAATTTGATAAAAAAATTATAAATAAAACTTTAAATTTAGGTTTAGAACCTAATTCCTGTTCCTAAAACAGGAGAATTATGCGAAACGCACACAGCGACAGCGACTTGCAAAGCGTGCATCAAAGTTATATTTATATGTGTTCTCATTTTTCATCTGCAGCAAAGATACAACAAATCTTTTTCCTAGCAACATAAATGAATTTCACTGCAGTATTTTTTGCTTTTTATTAACCCTAAACATACTTAACAGCTCAACAAAGAGCAGTACTTTTACAAAAAATTAAAAGTATGGATTTTTCTAAGGTAAAGTTGGTAGTAACAGACATGGATGGAACATTGCTTAATTCTAACCACGAAGTAAGTGAACGTTTTTTTGAAATTCACAAAAAACTAAAAGAAAAAAATATCCATTTTGCAGCTGCGAGTGGAAGGCAATACCACAGCATCATTAGCAAATTGGTATCTATCAAAAAAGATATTACGGTTATTGCAGAGAATGGAGCCTTTGCAAAACAAGATGAAGAAGAATTATTTTCTTTTGATTTACCTATCGAAGATTTATTAGATTGTTTGAATTACATTAAAAACATTGAAGGAGTTGGAGTTATTCTATGCGGTAAAAAATATGCATACATAGAAAATAAAAATGCTGAATTTGCCGACACGATCAAACAATACTATTCAAGCTATAAAATTGTAGGTGATTTCTCTGATGTTTCTAACGATACTTTTTTCAAAATGGCAATTTACCATCCTATCTGTTCTGAAGAATTTATATTGCCAAAAGTTGAACACCTATCGGATGAAATGCAAGTTACCGTTTCCGGAAAAAATTGGTTAGATATCTCAAACCTTAAAGCAAATAAAGGAAATGCCTTGACAAAACTTCAAAATTCTTTACATATTACACAGGCAGAAACCATGGCTTTTGGCGACTACAACAACGACTTAAAAATGCTTGAAAAAGCTGATTTTAGCTATGCCATGAAAAATGCACATCCAAATGTAAAGGAAACGGCGAATTTTGAAACCTTAAGCAATGATGATAGAGGTGTTGATTACATCCTAGAAAACCTTATCAAATAAAACATAAATGCCGAAGCAACATACTCCGGCACTCACGAAACTAAATAAACCTAAATAAAAACGATTAATTTTTTATAATTCGTTTGGTCATATGTTTATTATTCTCAAAAAATATTTTCAAATAATAAACACCTGTTGAGAGGTCTTGCACATCTAACAACTCTACATCTCCTAATTTCTTTTTCAACAACTTTCCGGTACTATCAATCAACAATACCTCTTGCGTAATTAAGGGTCCTCTGATATGTATAAAATTTCGGGTAGGATTAGGACTTACAATTACTAATTTTTTATCGATCAACGGAGTACTTAAACTGCCCCCTTCTACTTTGCTATACCAATCATCGACTAAAATGGTTCCTACGGTTTGACCACCCTGCAATCGAACTTCTATAGATTCTGTGTCCTTTGAAGGAATCACAAAATCATCTGAGTACAATTCATAATCACTTGTCCCTGTATATTTTGTTGAAGAAATAAATGTTTCAGTAGTATCATCAGAATAATAAACTTTTATTTGGAATTTAAAGCGTGCACCGTCTACTGATTTAACATAGGCTCCCACCGTTACTGTAGCGGCATTAAAATTATTATAGTTGGGTGTGTTGATTAATTTTACCTTTCCTAAAGAACCACCCGTAGTTACCTCAATTTTGGCACCTGAATCTCCCGTATTTGCGTCTGACTCAGAGTCCGTAAAGGTTGCAGCTTGTGTCTCATCAACAAGCAAAGTCCAATCCAAATCATACCAACACTCAAAACCTTCATTAAAAACAATTTTATCTGAAGCTGAAGGCGTGGCACATCCATAATCATCTAAAATACTACTCCCTGTTTCGGTGTTCATATTTTCGTATAAATAGGTATTTGTCGATTTAAAACTTGAATTTGTAAACCTGTGCGTAATTCCCGCTTCAGACCTAAAACTATATAAGGAATCTTTTAAGGCATTTAACGTTGTGGTATTCGTAGCACTCAAATCTGTATTCTCTCCTATATCATTCACCACATCAAACAATTCAAATCGATTGTCATACTTGTGTTCAATCAATTTATAATTGCCGCTTCTTACAGCGGCCATGCTTACATTTGCAGTTCCCGTACTTGAATAATCAAAATTCCATACTATGGATTTATTTCTTGACCAATTGGCATCCCCTCCATTTCCATTTGTCAACAATAACTCCTCAAAACTTTCACCGTCTAGATGTTGATTTGGCAACAAAGACACCCCAGCCATTTCTAAAAAAGTAGGAAAAAAATCTGTTCCAACTACAGGTGTATCCTCTACAACTCCAGAACGATAATCTGGTCCATAAATAATCAAAGGCAATCGAATTCCGCCTTCATACAACCACGTTTTCCCTCCTCGTAAGGGCTTGCTAGAAGTAGACAATTCTCTTGTTCCTCCAATCTCTGTAGTAGACAACCCTCCATTATCCGAGGTGAAAATGATGATGGTATTGTCTTCTATTTCATTATCAATTAAATTTTGACGAATCGCTGCAACACTTTCATCCATACTTTTTATCATTGCTGCATAAGCTGCATTGTCTTGATTTAATTTTGCCTGTGCCGTCAATTGATTTTCAGTTTCTGGACCTGTATAATTTTGATTGTCTGCTTTCGTTTGAAAATAAGCTTCATCCACTTCTTTGGCCTCTAATGGAGTATGAACCGCATAATGCGAAATCATGGTAACAAAAGGAACCGTAGGAGAATTTGTCACATGATCATCAATAAAATCTTCAACTTCTTGTGTAATACGATCCGTTAAATATTCACCTTCTACTCCACCTGTAGATAAATCTGGTAAAACATCATCTCCATCGGTATAAGGGTACCAATAACTTGGAGGCGATCCAAAATCGCAACCTGCAATATTGATGTCAAACCCAAATTTACCTGGGTAATGACTCGCTTCATGACCTAAATGCCATTTCCCAATAAAAAATGTTTTATACCCCTCATCTTTCAATGCTTGTGCCCAAGTAGTTTCAGCATATCCTTTAGCATGGTTATCACTTGGCAAATACATTCCTGAAGAAACCGAAGGACGTGACTCAAACTTACCAGTCATGATAGAAGTTCTAGATGCCGCACATCTTGGAGCTGCCTCATAACCATGCGTAAATCGAATTCCATCCGTTGCTAACTGATCAATATTGGGTGTTTCGTAAAAAGTAGAACCATAGCAAGCAGTATCCATATACCCCAAATCATCAATTAGAATAAAAATAATATTGGGTGACGTACTGGTAGTTACTTTAGCAGTTAAAAATAATTGACTACAAAAGACTGCTAGAAAAAAAAGTCTTGATTTATGAAACATGAATTTGGTTTAATTGGTTACTTCAAAAGTATAAACCAAACTTGTTTTAAAGGTTCAACAAGCATCTAATATAGTTTCAAAACAGTCAAAAACCCCAAAAACAGTAGTTTTCGAGGTTTTTTTTATACTGAAGCTACACTTATTCCGACTCAGGAAAATCCTTTAAAATCTCTTTTAAAACCTCATTCGCCTTTTCACTATCCGGACTGTATTTGAGATCCAATGATTTTTTTTCTGGAAATTCTTCTATCATCACCGTCTGAGAAGGGAAAGCAAAACCAACACCAATTTCATTTGCAAACTTTACAATAGACATATGTAATAGATGCTTTGAAGATTGCTCAATGGCCCAACCCGGACTTTTAAAATACACATTCAATAAAATTTGTAAGGCAGAATCACCAAAACCAACAAATTCTACATTATAAAAATCTGATCTTGTATCAGGATGTTTATCGATTATTTCCCTAACCCCATTCACAAAAATCTCTATCAATTCTGGAGGAGTATCATATCGAATTCCTAAAGTAGTATTATACCTTCTAAACAATCGTAAGCCTTTATTATTGATAACTATCTCAGAAAGTTTACTATTCGGAATCGTAAAAATAGAAGTATCTGCAGCTCTAATTCTACTCGACCTAAATCCTACTTCCTCAACAGTCCCCACAACACCACCTCCTTCAATCCAATCTCCAATTTGAAATGGTTTGTCTAAGAAAATCATAAAGGTTCCTATCAAATTCTTTACTGTATCTTGAGATGCCAATGCTACCGCCAAACCTCCTATAGAGGCACCAGCAATCACCGTTGTTGGATCCACTCCAAAAATGGTTAACATTTTAAGTATTCCGATAGCAATAACGATACCTCTTGAAATCCTTCTTAGTATTGGTGCTAACTGGTCGTCTAATTTACTTTCTGTTTTCAAAGCATAAGAACTGTAAATATCCATCACCACATTTACAAACTGTAGAAATACATAAATCCAAAAAACAGTTTGAGCGATATGAATTCCGTTCAGCACAAAAGAATTGACATCTAGCGAAAATTGAAATACTGGAATATAGGATTCCACCACATAAAAAACCAGTAGCAAAGCAATAGGCCTAGATAATTTTTGAAGGGACTCATTCAAACTGCTATGAGCAAACCTAACAAGCGACTTTTCAATAAGTTTTAAGAGCGAAAAAACTATTTTATTAAAAACAAAAAACAGAACGAAACAAAGAATCAACATCACAACAACTCCGAGATATTGCCACAATTCAAATCCAAAAACTACTTTATGCCCAACTTTTGGAATGGAAGTTTTTAACAATTCAGTTCCTAAAGGATACACCTGTCTGTAGAGATCATCAACATGTGAAATTGTTTCAACACTGTAATACCAATTATCATTAATTTTTTCTACATATACTTGAGGCATTTGATTTGGAAAAAGCACATATTTACTTTTAAAATCAAAACCATTTAAGGTATCTAAATGATTGGGATTAGAGGGTAACAGATTGATATCCACGCGAAGCCCTTTACCGTCCAAAATTTGTTTTAGCTTGATAGCGCACTCTTCAGCCTCTGCGCCTTGCAGACCATAAATAGTTCGTGCGGCTTTACTTTTATCAAAACTAGATTCTTGTAAAAAATACAGATGCGTATAAATGGTTGCCCGTGGATTTGATAAATCTGGTTGGACTTCTTTCTTTTGAGCAAATAAACCCACACTCAATAAAGCAATCAACAAACAAAACTTTTTCATAGGCAACACATTTTATTTTTTATCTTCTTCTTTTTGGCTTTCTTTTTTTAGAATTTGATCCTTCAGAATTATTTTTTCTTTTCCCCTTATCTAGAACACTCACAAATTCTTGTTTCCCCTGACTTCGTTTTCCTTTTTTACCACGTCTTTTTCCTTTTGGAGTATCCACCGCATCATCAAAGGTATTTTTAACTCTAAAATCTTTTTTGTTTTTATGGAATTTTGGATTGTCTGGTAACAAACGATCTGCCAGATCTTGACGTCCAGCTTTGGTCAAAGTTTTACGAATCCAATCTTGATTTTCTTTTTTATACCAAAAGAAAAAACGATGCTGTTCGTCTTTTTCTTTTTTGGTTTTAGGAGTCTTCATTTTCTCCAAAGTATACGGATGGTAACCACTATAATAAATCACCGTAGCTACCGTCATTGGTGTAGGCGTAAAACCTTGTACTTGCTCCAGCTTGAAACCCATATCTTTGGTCTCCGCAGCCAAATTCGCCATATCTTCCAACTCACTTGCTGGGTGACTCGAAATAAAATAGGGAATCAATTGGAGGTTCAACCTCTTTCTAAGATTAATTTTATCAAACAGTTTTTTAAACTGATGAAAATTTGAAAACGAAGGTTTACGCATCAATTTCAAAACAGGATCAGAAGTGTGCTCTGGAGCTACTTTTAAACGTCCAGAAACATGATTGGTAATTACCTCTTCTGTATAATCTTCTAACTCCTTTGGACAAGCATTTTTATTGAACTCAGGAACCAACATATCATAACGAATCCCAGAACCAATAAATGATTTTTTTACTTTCGGATGCTTATCAACAGACTGGTATAAATCAGTCATGGCAGCATGTGACGTATCTAAATTAGAACAAATAACAGGATTGATACAAGAAGGCGCAACACACTTGTCACAAATTTCTTGAACCTTCCCTTTCATTTGATACATATTTGCCGAAGGCCCACCAATATCAGACAAATACCCTTTAAAGTCAGGCATATTTGCCACATGATCCACTTCTTTTAAAATAGATTCTTTACTTCTACTGGCAATAAATTTTCCTTGGTGCGCAGAAATCGTACAGAAACTACAACCACCAAAACAACCACGATGGGTATTGATAGAAAATTTAATCATCTCAAAAGCAGGAATCGGTCCACGCTTATTGTATTTAGGGTGTGGTAATCTTGTATAAGGCAAATCAAAAGATGCATCAATTTCCTTCTCTATCATGGTTGGATAAGGAGGATTGATGATAATTGTACTGTCTTTATAATCTTGTAGGATTCTTGCTCCGTATGTTTTATTAGACTCTTGCTCGATGGTTTTAAAATTCGCTGCAAAGGTTTTTTTATCTTTCACACAAGCCTCATGCGAACTTAGAATCTTATCCTTCCAATTTTTATTGACAGGAAGTCCTTCTTTTTTAGGACGCACAATAGAAGTCTGTTTTATGGTTGTCAAAGATTCAAAAGGAACTCCTTTTTGCATCAAAGTAACCACTTCTTTTAAAGGCTGCTCTCCCATCCCATACACCAACATATCCGCACCAGACTCTACCAACATAGAAGGTTTTAATTTGTCTGTCCAGTAATCATAATGTGTTACACGACGCAAAGAAGCTTCGATTCCACCAACCAAAACAGGGACATCTGGAAATTTATCTTTTAAAATTTTGCTATAAACCGTAGCTGCATAATCTGGTCGAAACCCTTTATCTCCATTTGGAGTGTATGCATCTTTATCACGTTGTCGTTTGCTGGCAGTATAATTACTAACCATAGAGTCCATTACGCCAGAAGTAACTCCAAAAAATAATTTCGGCTTTCCTAATTTTGTAAAATCCTGCAAACTATCATGTACAGAAGGCTGTGGAACAATGGCTACTTTTAAACCGTAACTCTCCAACAACCGCCCAATAACAGCAGGCCCAAAGGAAGGATGATCTACATAGGCATCTCCACTAAAAAGAATTACATCCAATTCTTCCCATCCTCTTAACTTAACCTCCTTATTGGTTGTTGGCAACCAACTTGACAAACGTAATTCTTGCATTTTGCAAAGATAAGCAAACTAGCGTTTGAAATTACTTTACATATTTTTGAATTTTTAGACCATTTTCAAAAACAAATTATTTGTCACTCCTGTTTTTTTTGAAAATCCGTCTATAAAAGCTGAAAAATTCATTTCTAAAAGACTACTCGAAACCATTTGTATGGCAATTCCCATAGACTAAAAAGAATCTATTATAAAACACGGTTATTCTTTAACTAATTTGTTATAATTAAATTGTAAATTTAGTGCCTGAACGGAATTATTTCCGCTCCTATGAATTCGCTCAAACCAAACAACATGACCTCATTATCTTTGAATAATATTCAAAAAGAAATGACTGACAATCATTTACATCTTAATCTAACAGAAGTACAAATTTCTCAACTTAAATCGCAAGGCTGTTCCTCTAAGTGTTGGGACACAGTTTGGATCACTGAAAAAACAGACCTTTCAAAAATACAACAGGTTACCTTTAGTAGTGATGTGAAAATTGGGGCTATCAGTGGTGAAAACATGGCGTTTGGAGGAGTTGTTAGAGATAATGGAATTTACAATGCGCATTTGCACAATTGTAATATTGGTGACAATCCTTTCATAAAAAATGTAGAAAATTATATTGCAAATTATATTATTGGTAACAATGTTATTATTGAAAATGTAGGACATATTGCCGTGAATGAAACCTCTACTTTCGGAAATGGAACGATTGTAGAAACCATCAACGAAGGAGGTGGTAGAGAAATACCTATTTACGACAACCTATCTGCTCAGATAGCATACATACTTGCATTATATCGACATAGAGAAGATCTAGTTTCTAACCTGAAACAAATGATTAATATTTATACAGAATCTATAAAATCTGACATCGGAACTATTTCCAACAATGTTAAGATTTTAAACTCTAAATCCATCAAAAACACAAATATTGGATCCAATACCAAACTTGAAGGAGTTGCTAGCTTAAAAAACGGAAGTATCAATTCATTTGAAGATGCACCTGTATATATTGGACATGAGGTAATGGCGGAAAATTTCATCATTTCTAGCAACGCTTCCATAGATAATGCAAGTATAATTTCTAATTGCTTTGTTGGACAAGGTTGTATCTTGGACAAACATTATTCTGCAGAACACTCATTATTTTTTGCAAATAGCCAAGGATTTAATGGTGAAGCCTGTTCTATTTTTGCAGGTCCTTATACGGTTACGCATCATAAATCCACTTTACTGATTGCTGGAATGTTTTCATTTATGAATGCCGGTAGTGGATCCAACCAAAGTAATCACATGTATAAATTAGGTCCAATTCATCAAGGTATTCTGGAAAGAGGAGCTAAAACAACCAGTAATTCATACATTTTATGGCCTTCTAAAGTGGGAGCTTTTACGTTGGTTTCTGGTAGACATTATAAAAACGTAGACTCTTCAAACCTTCCTTTTTCTTATTTGATTGAATCTAAGAATGATAGTATTCTAATTCCGGGAATCAATTTAAGAAGTGTTGGAACAGTGCGAGATGCTCAAAAATGGCCAAAACGTGACACTCGTAACGAGAACCACAGAATAGATATCATTAATTTTAATCTATTAAGTCCATTTACAATTCACAAAGTCGATGGTGGATTAAAGATTTTGAAAGATCTTGAATCCCTATCAGGAAGTAGTGCTAAGGAATACAATTATGCCGGCATGAAAATAAAAGCGAGTTCTTTGAAAAAAGGAATCAATATTTATACTATTGTCATCAACAAATTTCTTGGAAACTCGATCATTAGTAGAATCCAAAACAACACTATCCAGAACAAAGAAGAACTTATTGCAATTCTTCAACCTAACTCTACCATTGGGAAAGGAAAATGGTTAGATGTAAGTGGAATGATTTGTCCTATTGAATCTTTAGATTCATTTCTAAACAATATAGAAAACAAATCAATTGATAGTCTTGATAAAGCACAGAAAGCACTTGAAGAAATTCACAACAACTATTACGAATATGAATGGAACTGGGCGAGTACACTCTTAGAAAAACATTTCAAAGTAGAATTGGACAAAATAACTCCAGAAAATGTAATTGATATTGTAAAACAATGGATAAACTCCGTTGTAGAACTAGACAATTTACTTTATGAAGATGCAAAAAAAGAATTTTCACTTTCTACCCAAGTAGGCTTTGGGGTTGATGGAAACTTAAAAGAAAGAGCCAAGGATTTTGCCAGTGTGCGTGGAGAATTTAATAGCAACCCTACAGTTATGGAAATCCTAAACCATGTTGAAAGAAAAACAGCACTGGGGAATACAATAATTAAACAGCTGAATAAAATGAATCACTAGACTTTCTGCATAAAAAAAACCCTGAACTTACTAAATAGCAACAGGGTTTTAATTTTTATACTTATTCTAATCAATAATAACTCTCCGGACTTTTTTTCCTTGATAATCTTGCTCGTTTAGAGCATAATAATACAAAATAAACTTCTCAGTTGTGTAGTGAAAATAATTTAAATTATTACTATCACTGATATTGACCATTTTATCCGGGGCTCCCAATGTTTTAATTACCGTATCCATTGTAATTTGTCCTATTTTCCAACCATAAGGCAACTCGTAGGGGTAGTCTGTATAATATGTTTTTACGCCATCAATTATTCTCCAAAATTTAGAATCATGTAAAATTGCGTAGCCAACTTTATTATTTTTCAAATAAAAAACAACACCTAAGTTAAAATAATACAAGTCTTCATATATAGAATCCGAACTTACAGAGATATAATCTGGTTCTCCCAACAAAGAAATCACTTTTCCTCGTCTATCTCTATCCATTTTAATACCTTCAACGGTGTCAAAATTTTTCACACCATGCTCATAAAAAGTAACATTCGCAGTTTTAAATCCCCTTGTAGCATCACCATTCTTATCTTTTAAATCCACATAAATAGTAACACTCACAGGTTCAGTTGCACTAACCTCATAGATTCCATCACCAACGCTAGTAATAGAAACAATTTCAGAACTAGTAGATGTAAGCTCAATCTCTCCATATCCTGAAGCATTAATATTTAACACAACTACATCTTCTATAAATGCAAAGTTTTGAGATACTTCAATTCCAGAGAAAACCACTGGATCAACATCTGTCTCTTCCGAACAAGAGGAAAGAATAAGAATTGACAAAAAATAAGCATTCCAAAGAGATAATTTAATTTTTTCATAACATATAGTTAAGTTTAGACTTATCAAAACTATGGTGTCTGCGGCAATTTTCTGTTTTGTTCTGTAACTAAAAACTATTGGTAGGTAACATGGATATCAATCATTGTAAAAACTAGAAGCTGCATGTATATTTACTGGGTCAGGTGTAAAAGTTGGGTCTTAGTTTAAAATATTGTTCATTTGCATTTTTATTTTACAGACAACTTTACGCAATGGACACTTCTCTTATCTCCTTATTTTTACCAGACTGAATCTTAGATTATTTTGATATCACAGACTGCAAAAGAACCGATAGTGACCTTAAAACATACGACAAACGCTTGACCATTTTCCTAACAGAAAAGAAAGTTATTCCAGAAAAACATAAAGAAGTTTTTTATAAAGCTAGTGGTTTTATGGAGCCACGCGTGATCAAAGATTACCCAATACAAAATATGCTTGTGTCTTTGAGCATCAAGCGTAGTAGTTGGGATGTACAGCTAGACAACAATATCATCAAAATAAGCCGTGACTGGAATACTATTATCTCACAGGGAACTCGAATAAGCACAGAGTTCGCTGTTTTTTAACGAACGCAAATACACTCAATAATATACAAACTACAAAGGAATATTAATAGTTATTCTTGTACCCGTTGTAGAACTAGACAATTTACTTTATGAAGATACAAAAAAAGAATTTTCACTTTCTACCCAAGTAGGCTTTGGTGTTGATGGAAACCTAAAAGAACGTGAAAAAGATTTTACCAGTGTGCGTGGAGATTTCAGAAGCAATGCTACTGTGATCGAAATTCTTAGCCATGCTTTTTGAACAGGATGATCATTATTTTCGGACAAACCTTCAATGGTTGTTATTTCGCTCCCCACAACAGCAGAAACTGACAGCAAACAACTTCTTGTAGCACTGCCATTAAAATGTACGGT
>Ga0209223_10001179_pt1 | contig 28886 bp, 23 predicted proteins | sample COG_06_FD_184750 | JGI IMG/M metagenome (GOLD analysis project Ga0209223, IMG submission 184750) | Pelagic Microbial community sample from North Sea - COGITO 998_met_06 (SPAdes) (version 2) | ecosystem: Environmental > Aquatic > Marine > Neritic zone/Coastal water | place: Helgoland, sampling...
GGCCTGAAAATAGCACCTAACAAACATGGCGACCGTACTTTCTTCAGCGATAACTGGCCCAACAGGGGCCGCAATTGGTTATCGACCATTGATCACCCGTCCGACAAGTCAAAGTGCGAATTTATAGTGACGGCTCCCGATCATTACCAAGTAGTTTCTAATGGTTTAAAAATGGAAGAAACTGTTCTGGGCGATGGCAACCGACTTACACATTGGAGACAAGGGGTGCCAATTGCCTCATGGCTGTATGTACTTGGTGTTGCAGAATTTGCAGTACAGCAGGTAGATGATTTTGACGGAAAGGCCATCGAGACATGGGTATACAGACAAGACCGAGATGCAGGCTTTTATGATTTTGCGGAACCTACTAAAAAGGTGCTTGCCTACTACAGTGATTACATAGGTCCTTTCTCTTATGAGCGATTGGCCAATATTCAGTCGAACAGTGTTGGAGGAGGAATGGAAGCTGCCTCTGCCATTTTATATGGAGATAACTCCGTAACCGGAACACGCAGTATCCGATGGAGAAACGTGGTCATTCATGAAATTGCCCACCAGTGGTTTGGCAATGCTGTTACCGAATACGACTGGGATGATGTCTGGTTAAGTGAAGGTTTTGCCACTTACTTTACCCAATTATTTATCGAACATGAATACGGCCGTGATGAGTTTATTTCAGGCATGAAATCCAGTAAAAAACGAATCGATGATTTCGCGGTTAAAAATCCTGACTACACGATTGTGCATGATAACCTGGCCGATGTGAAGGATGTGGTCACAGGACAGATTTACCAAAAGGGAAGTTGGACACTGCACATGCTCAGGGGCAAGATTGGTACGGACAACTTTTGGAAAGGAATCAAAACTTATTACGCTGAGTTTCAAAATGCCAATGCTACTACTGCGGATTTTATCCGACACATGGAAGAGGCATCTGGTCAAGGTTTGGAGCAGTTTTTTAACCAATGGTTACACACTGGTGCTACCCTACAATATTCAGGCAACTGGAGCTACAATAAAAAGACCAGCAGTGTGGAAATCAAGATTGATCAGAGTAGCACCAACAATCAACTCTTTGAAATGCCCTTGCAAATTGGGATAGCCATGGAAGGCAAGCCGTCTCAGATTGAGACAGTGCAGGTGAACAAAAAGACCAACACTTATTCGATAAAGGTGGCTGAAGCCCCGAAGGCCGTTGTTCTTGATCCTAATACTTGGGTATTGGTAGACATTGATTTTAAGAAGAAGTAAATAAAGCGGCTAACAAAAAAAGGCCAACGCTAAGCGTTGGCCTTTTTTTTATACTTGATTTTATTTTTAACCGTTCATTGAGATCAAGAATTCCTCGTTGTTCTGAGTTCCTTTCATTTTCTGAAGGAGTAATTCCATAGACTCACTAGCATTCATATCTGACATGAACTTTCTCAAGATCCAGATACGCTGCAATTCTTCTTTGCTCATCAATAGGTCTTCTCTTCTTGTACCAGAAGCAACAACATCGATCGCAGGATAAACACGCTTGTTAGCAAGTTTTCTATCCAGTACAAGTTCCATGTTACCCGTTCCTTTGAATTCTTCAAAGATCACTTCGTCCATTTTAGAACCTGTTTCAATTAATGCAGTAGCAATGATTGAAAGCGAACCGCCATTCTCAATATTTCTTGCTGCTCCAAAGAACCTCTTTGGCTTGTGCAAAGCATTGGCATCCACACCACCCGAAAGAATTTTTCCTGAAGAAGGAATCACTGTGTTATAAGCTCTTGCTAAACGTGTGATTGAATCTAAAAGAATAACCACATCATGACCACATTCTGTCATTCGCTTGGCTTTCTCTAATACAATATTAGACACCTTCACGTGACGGTCTGCTTGCTCATCAAAAGTAGACGATATCACTTCCGCTTTTACGCTTCTAGCCATGTCTGTTACTTCTTCTGGTCTTTCATCGATCAATAAAATGATCAAATAGATTTCAGGATGGTTTTCAGCGATTGCATTGGCAATCTCCTTCAATAACACTGTTTTACCTGTCTTAGGCTGTGCTACGATCATTCCTCTTTGTCCTTTTCCTATTGGAGCGAACATGTCCATCACACGAGTTGAATACCTTGATGGCTTCGAGCTCAGTTTGATTTGTTCTTCTGGGAAAAGCGGCGTTAAATACTCAAAAGGAATTCTATCACGAATTTCTTCTGTTGTTTTTCCATTTACAGACTCAACCCTAAGCAAGGCGAAATATTTCTCTCCCTCTTTAGGTGGTCTGATCTGACCTAAAACAGTATCACCTGTCTTAAGACCAAATAATTTTATTTGAGAAGGCGAAACATAGATATCATCTGGGCTAGCCAAATAGTTATAGTCTGAAGACCTCAAGAAACCATAGCCATCTTGCATCATCTCCAAAACTCCTTCACTTACCACTAAGCCATCAAAATCTTTGATGTCCTGGTTGAATTGAGTTTTTGGTCTTCTATCTTTTCTTTCTTCTCCTTTTCTATCCTCACGCTTACGTGGCTTATTGTCTGCGGCTTTCTCTTCAGTCGCAGCTGCTGCTTCTTTAGGAGCATCATTGCTCCGCGTTTCCTTTTCAGTCGTAGCCTCAACAGGTTCACTGCTTTTCTCTACGTTTTCTCTTTTCGGTCTTGGCCTAGGTCTTGGTCTAGGTCTAGGCTTTGGCTTTGGAGCAGCTTGCGCTTCGTCAGTATTTTCAGCATTATCAGTAGATACTTTTTCTGTTTTTGCTTCTTCTGAAACCTTTTTCTTTGGTAGTTCACTTTCAGGCATAATGGCCTGTTGATCTAGGATCTTGTAAATTAAATCCTGCTTTGCTAATTTCTTGTAATTTTTTACTCCTAAGGAGTCGGCTAGCTCTTTCAATTCAGAAAGTAGCCTCACCTTTAATTCGTCAATAGTATACATGTGTAAATTATAAATTGGGGAATCCCGTTATTTAGATGGAATTGCTAATAAAATGTGTGTTAATTGTTATTTTTTACTTGGAGATGAACCTATAAAAATTCTGTTGTTCATCTTAGGACAGTGCAATAGTATGCTTTACCTTTTAACTTATCAAGCATTTAAACGCAAATTTGTCATTTTGGGTTATCTCAAGCTGCAAATCGCGTGATATTCGCCATTAATTGATTTAATTTGTGGCTCAAATTGAAAAACCAACATGCTTCAGGTCAGTTATATCATAGAAAATAAGGAAAAAGTCATCGAGGGCCTTAAAAAGAGGAATTTTGCCAATATCGCAGAAACCTTGGACGAAGTGATCGCCCTGGATACTAAACGTAAAGCGACTCAAACCACGCTTGATAAAAACTTGGCTGAAGCCAATTCAATTAGCAAGGAAATTGGTGCCTTGATGAAAGCCGGAAAGCGGGATGAGGCTGATGTAATCAAAGCAAGAACAGCTGAGCTCAAAGCTGCTAACAAAAACTTATCTGATGTGCTTGAAGAGACAAAGCAGGCACTTATCAAGTCACTTTATAATATTCCCAATATCCCAGTAGCGGCTGTCCCTTTTGGAAATTCAGATGAGGACAATGTAGAAATTCACCGCCATGGTGACCTTCCTGAACTATATGACGGTGCGGTACCGCATTGGGATTTAATCAAAAAGTATGACATCATAGATTTTGATCTTGGAATCAAAATTACCGGTGCTGGTTTTCCAGTCTACAAAGGTAAAGGAGCAAGATTACAGCGGGCTCTCATCAATTTCTTTTTGGATGAGGCAACAAAGGTGGGATACAATGAGGTACAGCCACCAATAGTAGTGAATGAGGCCTCTGGCTATGGTACAGGACAACTTCCTGACAAAGAAGGCCAGATGTACCACATTGGTAATGAGAACCTTTATTTGATCCCTACGGCAGAAGTACCATTGACCAACCTTTACAGAGATGTAATTGTCAATGAAAACGATTTGCCCATCAAACATGTAGGCTTCACCCCTTGCTTCAGAAGAGAAGCGGGAAGTTGGGGAGCACATGTTCGAGGTTTGAACAGGCTACATCAATTCGATAAAGTAGAGATCATCCAAATAAGAAAGCCAGAAGAATCTTATGCTGCGCTTGACGACATGTGTAACCATGTAGCAGGACTTCTTGAAAAATTAGAGCTGCCATACAGAAAATTAAGACTTTGTGGCGGCGACATAGGCTTCACATCAGCCTTGACTTTTGATTTTGAGGTATACTCCGCTGCACAAGAAAAATGGCTTGAAGTGAGTTCTGTTAGTAATTTTGAAACCTACCAGGCCAACAGGCTCAAATTGAGGTCTAAGGGAAGCGATAAAAAAACCCAATTGCTTCATACATTAAATGGTAGTGCATTGGCATTGCCGAGAATCTTGGCTTCGATATTGGAAAACAACCAAGATGCAACAGGAATTAAAATCCCAGAAGTTTTAGTTCAATATACTGGATTCGAAAGGATATGATTCAAGTCAGAAGAGGTATTAAGGCAGATTTAACGGCAGTTTTAGGGCTCATTCAGGAGTTAGCAGATTATGAAAATGCCTCTGATGAAGTTCAAAATTCTGTAGAGAGAATGGAGCAAGATGGTTTTGGGCCTGCACCCATTTTTAAATTCTTTGTTGCTGAAAACGATGGTAAAATTGTTGGTACCGCCATTTATTACAACCGCTATTCTACCTGGAAAGGCCGTTGCCTCTACCTAGAAGACCTTGTGGTAAGCGAATCACAAAGAGGTCAGGGCATTGGGAAATTACTTTTTGATGCGATTGCTAAAGAAGCGAAGACGACCGAATGCAAAGTACTGACTTGGCAAGTTTTAGATTGGAACGAGCCCGCTATACGATTTTACAAACGGCTCAATGCTGATTTAGACCCTGAATGGATCAATTGCAAATTGACAGACGAACAAATTCAGAATTACTAAACTGATTCGAGCATCGTTCTAAAGGTCACGAACTTATTGGCGAACTTAGTCTGGTGCTCCAGCTGGAGTTTATCCGCAAAATTTTCTTGGTACACCTGAATATTTTCTTTGGATTTGGCAAAATATTGGATTGAAAAGGAGCTAGAATTTGGTTCTTCATGACTCAATACTTTGAAGAATTTATGGTCTACGAATTGTCCAGTGGCAATGACATCCGGAATATGAACTTCAATCATCCACTTTTTCCATTCCTCTTCAATACTATTATCAATTCCGACTGTAACGTTGTATAAAATCATTCCACCACTTTTTAAATCTGAAACAAATTAGGAAAGATTTTTCGAATAATTATTCAATTATTCCAAACAAGGCATTTACCGCTTCTCAAATGCCAAAGTTTTAAAAGCATTAAATTCTTATATTCGCGACTTATTCAAAATCTAACCTTAAATGAAAAAGATACTCTCGCTAGCCTTAGTGGCTACACTGGCCTTAGCAATGACATTAGGATGTTCAGAATCTGGTGTTATTCCAATGGCAGAAATGGAAACACCTCAAGATAGTTTAAGCTATGCTTATGGTGTCCAACTTGCTGAAATGTTGAAACAACAAAACCAGAATCTAGATCCAGATGTTGTCGCGGCTGCAGTGAAAGAAGCATTAGAAGAAAATGCACAGCTTTCTATGGAGCAATGTCAGGAAATTGTTATGGATTCACGTCAAAAAGCATCAAGTGATGCTGAAAGACTTGGCCAAGAATTTCTAATAGCCAACGCCTCTAAATCAGGTGTTCAAACTACTGCTACTGGTTTACAATACAAAATAATCACTGAAGGAAGCGGTCCTTCTCCTACAGAATCAAGTACGGTAACAATACATTATACAGGCCGCTTAGTGGATGGGACTGTTTTTGACAGTTCTGTTGATAGTGGTGAGCCAATTGTATATCCTGTAAATGGATTTATCTCTGGTTGGATAGAAGGTTTGCAGCTTATGAAAGCTGGTGGTAAAATGGAGCTTTATGTTCCTGCTAACCTCGGTTATGGTGCAAGAGGTGCTGGCGGTGCTGTTCCTCCAAATGCTGTGCTAATTTTTGAAATGGAATTGATCTCTTTCGAATAAAAAAACATTCGTTCAAAAAAGAAAAGGTCGCTGTTATCAGCGACCTTTTCTTTTTTATAGCGGTATTGACAACTAGTGTTTAGCGTCACTTTCAACCGCACCATCTACCAAATTGATGGTACGCTTTCCATATGCTGCATTCTCCTTAGAATGTGTCACTTGGATGATCGTCATTCCTTCGTCATTGAGCTTATTAAAAAGCTTCATAATTTCTTCAGCCTGATCTGAGTGCAGGTTTCCTGTTGGCTCATCCGCCAATAACAACTTTGGCTCACCTATCAAGGCCCTGGCGACACCAACCAATTGCTGTTGCCCTCCAGAGAGCTGCTCTGGAAACAAATCTTTTTTAGCAACCATATGGAACCTGTCTAGCATCTCAGCCACCATGCTCTTCCTTTCGGATGATTTTACTCCTTTATAAAGTAATGGGGTCTCGATGTTCTCATATACAGTCAATTCATCAATCAAATGGTAGGCTTGAAAAACAAACCCAATGTGGTGTTTATGCAATTCTGACCTTTTTCTTTCCTTTATTTTATGAATTGGCTCGTCAAAGAAATAGTATTCTCCCTGAGATTGTTCATCGAGCATTCCGATGATATTCATTAAAGTAGATTTTCCGGCACCAGATGGTCCCATAATCGTTACGAATTCTCCTTGTTCAATGTCAAGGTCTATCCCTTTAAGAATAAATGTTCTTTGATATTTAGAATCGATGAACTTATCGATATCACGCAGCTTAATCATAGTAGTTATTTAATATTCTGACCTACAGGCATTCACCAATTAACATGCCAATGCCTAATTTATTCATACTTAGCTGTTAACCAAAACTATTTCATTCAGAGTTGTACATTATCGTGCACATTTGTTCGATTATGACACGCAATATTATTCATACCTCAAGGACTTTATCGGATTGGCTTTGGCAGCCTTAATGGTCTTATAGCTTACGGTAAGTAGTGCTATCAATAGCGCCATTACCCCTGCCATAATGAAAGTCATGGCACCCACTTCAGTTTGAAAAGCGAAGTCTTGGAGCCATAAATCTTTAAGGAAAAAAGCAGCAGTCCCACCAATGACAAAGGAGATGATTATTAGACTGGCAAAGTCCTTAGAAAGTAAGACTACGATTTTGACTACCGAAGCTCCTAAAACCTTTCTTACCCCAATTTCTTTTATTCTCTGTTCTGTAGAAAAAGATGCCAGCCCAAATAGCCCGAGACAAGCAACTAAAATGGCAAGCACCGAAAAATAGATGATCACCTGACTCAATTCTTCTTCAGATTCATAGAGTTTGTTTAAATCTTGGGCTAAAAAAGAGGCCTCAAAAGGCTGCTCAGGTGAAAATTGGTTCCACTGGTCTTCTATATAGGTAATGGTATTTTTGGCTGGGATCCCCTCTGCCAATTTCACATAGATGTATGAAAATGCTCCGAAAATTGGCCCATAAAATGTTGCTTCTGTTTTTCTTTGTAGCGGTTCAAAATTCACATCTTCAACGACTCCAATTATTCTTTTGGTTTGCCATTGGCCTCCAAATTGAATTTGAATCACCTTCCCAATTGCGTTTCCTGTTAGGTTCAATTCTTTAGCCGACTGTTCATTAATTATCATTGCTTCTGTCGAATCCGTTGGGATGTTGCGATCGAAATCACGGCCATCAACAATCTTGATTCCCATGGTACTCATGTAATCAAAATCTACATTGATCCCCGCCATGTTAAGGTTGCCATCATCATCTGGCACAGATTCAGACTTGATAAAAACAATCGGACGAAGTCCACCCGGTTTACTGAAAGAAGCACCTACTTTTTCTATGCCCGGGTTTTTTAATAATTCATTCCTGAATGCATTAAGCTGAGGAGTAATGGCATTGTTGGCATTGGACAAAACCAGCATGTTTTCTTTATGAAAGCCAAGCGATTTGTTCTGCATAAAAGACAACTGACTGTACACTACATAAGTGCCAATCATCATGATGATCGAAATTGTAAATTGGAAAACGACCAGGCCTTTTCTTAACAAACCCGAACCACCTCTTGCGCTTAACTTTCCCTTCAGCACAACGACAGGCTTAAAAGAGGAAAGGAATAAAGCGGGGTAGCTACCAGAGCCTAAACCTATCCCTATAACGATCAATATCAAGACTCCAACAAGCTTTAAATCAAGTAGCATGTTGATGTTCAGGTCTTTGCCGATAAGCGCACCAAACTGGCCTAAAAAGGCAAAAGCAATTCCCAAGGATAGGATGGCAGAAAAAAAGGTCATGACAATTGATTCTCCTAAAAACTGTCCTACCAACTGTTTTTTGTGTGCCCCAAGGACCTTTCTCATGCCCACTTCTTTGGCTCTTTTAGTCGACCGCGCGGTAGCCAAATTCATATAATTTATAGAAGCAATTAGCAATATGAATATTGCAGTGGCCGAAAAAATATACACAAAGCTGATGTTGCCATTTGGCAGCATCTCATTCCTTAAATTGGAGTACAAATGAATGTCATTCAATGCTACTAATGTAGGATTAACGTTCAACTGGTTTTGCTCAGCAACATTCGCAATTTTCATCTCAACTAGTTTTGCTTCTACAGCATTTGCCTGAGCAGGGTCAGTGAGTTTTATGTAAGAATAAAAACCTCCATTGCCCCAACTGTTTAGAAAATTACCATTTTGAAAATTTCTCTGAGATTCATTTGATATCAGCATCTCAAAATACATGTGCGTATTTGAAGGTAAGTCTTCCATAATAGCCGAGACGCTAAGCGTAATGTCTTGATTTTGATTGTTTTTGTATGTGAGGACCTCATCAACCGCATTCACCTTGCCGAAATAACGCAGGGCGGCCGTTTCTGAGAGTACCACCTTAAAAGGGGCATTCAGGGCATTTTTCGCTGTGCCATGGATCAATGGGAAATTGAAGAAATTGAAGAAACTAGAGTCTGCATAATACAGCTCTCGTTCCTTGTATTTGTCTGCGCCTATTTCAAATATGATCTCCTGACCTCCGCCATTCAGTCTGGCAAAATCGATGACCTCAGGAAGTTGTGTTTTTGACGCGGGGCCAAATGCAGCAGCACCATTTGGATATTTATAATCTCCACTACTGAGCTTTAAGGTATTGTCTACTCTAAATATTTTCTCCGATTCGTTGTGAAACTTATCAAAGCTCATCTCATAATTAACCGTTACAAAAATCAGAATGAAACAAGTGATACCAACAGTGAGGCCAAAAATATTGATGGAGGCATATCCAGGGTTTTTTAAAATGCTGCGGAGGGCAATTTTGATGTAATTCTTGAGCATAACGGAACTGTTTATTTGAGCTTTTGAGGCCTTCTAGCACAAAGAAAACCTTACCATAGCCAAAAGTTACAGAATCAAATGCAGAAAAATAGCCCGTTCATATAACTTCAGGGGGTTCAGAAGGTATAAAATCCTGCTTCTCCATCAGGAGTAAAGAACAGCATGGCGAACAAAAATGCCAATATGGCCAATACAAAACCAATCATAAATGTGGTATAGGCGATGCGCAGGTACTTGTACTTTTTCCCAAGCACTTTACCCAGAAAGTAGATGTCACGCGTCAAACTGCTATAGAGATAATCCCCATCCTTCATCATTTCTCTTACCCCCCATTCATAATGCTTCACGTCCATTTTATAGAAATTTCCGAAGAACAGCAGGTTTGTTTTTTTGCTCAATACATCTTCATCGGTAAAAACACCAGAAGAAACATTGGGTCTTGTAGCCAAAATGGAAAGTACAATAGTCGTAAGACAAACCACCACTAAGAGTAATGTAGGATAAAGCAAGTTTGGAAATTCCACTAGCCTTCGTATCAAAATAGAGACGACTAACGACAAAATAATGGTGTTCACCGAAATCATAATGTTGGCTTTGTTATCAGCCATGGCACTTAAATCCAAATGGTTTTTGGAAGTAGTCCTGAACATCGTTTCTATTCCTCTTTCAGGCCTTTTATCTAATTTAGTTTGAAGCTTTAGCACTTTTGCTTCAAGCTCTTTTAGGTATTCGGCGCTCTGTTTCTCTTTTTTTTAAAATCTTTTTTTATGGATTTCAAATTCTTCGCTTTCACTGGCTCAAGTACATTTTTCCCATAATCAGTAAAATAAGCATGGTTTTTAAAGAATTGATAATTCATCCCTTTCCATAGTTCGTCGGAAATCTCTTCTGCTTTAACGAACTGCATTTCCTTATGCATCTTATCAGACATTTCAGCATAGTCCTTGCCCGCTAAATGAGATAAATCTGCATCACAGAGGATTTCTTCCAAAAGATTCTTAGGGTTCTGGGGCATTTGAGAAGCCATGATGCAGTCTGAAACCTTGGCTATCTTTTCTTCTGGGTAGTTTAGAGCACCTAAAAAATTGCGCGCTAATAATGCACTGGCAGCCTCATGTTTTTCACAGCCATCCTTATAGCCAGTATCATGAAACCAAGCTGCAATTGTGACGATTTCTAAATCATCATCAGACAAATTACTCTCTTTTCCAATCAATTCAGCGGCCGCTGCAACTCGGGTTGTATGGTTCAAATCATGGTAAATAAATTCTTCTGCCACCTCTTTTGTTAAGATTTCAGTAGCAAATTCTTTAGCAAGATTTAACACATCATTTGATTTTTCCATAATGTTTCTTCACCTAAATATAAGCCGGTCTTTCTGAATTCCATAAATTTACCTCGTTCAAATGAATCATATACCAACAACTATTGTTCAGAAATTCATGTGGCTAACAAAGGCTTTAACATTTATAATATTAATTCAGTTCTTTTCTTTCAATATGAATGGACAAGCATTGCCTCCTTTTCCTTATGATCTTCTTGAGCCAAATAATACTTATGATCTTCCAGTGTCATTAGAGGAGATATCAGGCCTCACTTATTATGCCCCCAATCAATTCGCAGGCCTTAATGATGAACATGGGCGAATGTATGTTTATGATATTAAAAAGAAAGAGGTCGTTCATAGGGTGAGGTTTGCTGGTACGGGAGATTTCGAAGGAATTGAAAAAGTGGGAAATGAAATTTTTGCTATAAAAAGCAACGGAAACCTGTACCGGTTCAATGAAGATGTGACAGGAGAAGTTGTGAAAATTGATACGCCTTTTGGTTCTGAAAACAATATTGAAGGCCTGGGCTACGATCCGATCACTGAGAATTTATTAATTGCGTTGAAGGACAAAGGCGGCATTAACGGCAAAAAAGTGAAGGGCAAAAGCATCTATGGCTTTCATGTCCCATCTAAAGAATTTATTGAGGCACCCCTGTTTGTTTTGAAAGACAAAGATGTGGAACGGGTAATGGGTAAGGACAAGAAGATTCAAACAAAATGCATCATGGTTATGGGGGTGGAATTTACATGCTGCCATTAGGCCGTTTTGCCTTCAATTTCCTTCTAGCGAAATCTGAAGAAAGGCTCATGCCACTCCTTAAATTTGGATTTTTCTTCTAAATAATTTAGACATTCGGTATTGCTATTTTGAAGGTAGATCCCTCACCTAAGTTACTTTCAAAGGATACTTCACCTCCATGCATTTTGACGAACTGTTTAACAATTACTAGCCCAAGGCCAGTACCTTCAATATCACCTACGTTGCTTGCTCTTGAGAAAGACTCAAACAGGTCCTTTTTATCTTTAGAAGGTATACCAACACCATAATCTATCACACATATCTCTACTGAATTATCAAAATATTTCATCAGCAATTCTGGTGGCTTGGTACCTTCAGAGTACTTGAAAGCATTGCTGACCAAATTCGCAATGGAGTGACTTATTAACTGACTATCTAAGTTCAATTGCCTTTCAGTACCCTCAGACTTTATTATCAAATTACGCTGATCACTCGAAGGCAGCGACTTATATTCCATGGCCACTTGCTTAACAATTTCTGGTAACGAAGTGATGTCCTTATTAAGATTAGTCTTGCCAACATCTAACTTACCCAGTGTAAAGATGTCTTTTAGTAAGGAATTCATTCGCTCTAACTCTGATCTGATTCTACCAACATGCTTAGTAATCTTGGAGGCGCCTAACACTGGTGAATTATCTAGGTGCATTCTTATAAGTTCATTACTTGATTGTATGGTTGTAAGTGGTGTTCTAAATTCATGTGAAGCCATTGAAATAAAGCTCGATTTCAATTTACTAAGTTGTCTTTCTTTCTCAATACTTCTCATTCTTTCGGAAATATCCCTCGTTGAAGATTGAAGGAAAATAATCTCATCTTCTTTATTCATTACACAGCTCAAAACTGTTTCTACCCAAACCCAATCACCATCCTTTTTCTTAACTCGATAGGAGGCTTTTGTGTTTTTTCCTTTTGTCAGGATAGTCTTATCAATGACATCTTTCACGTATTTAACCTCTTCCTTTTTAAGCAAAGTATAAGGGTCGATTTCATAAAATTCCTCAGGAGTATAACCGAAAAGGGTAGTACAAGACGGTGATAAAAAGAGGAATTTCCAATTTGTATCTTGCAATCCAATTACATCTGCTGAATTTTCGGATACCAATTTATATTGGTCTTCTTTTTCCTGAAGTTTCTTTTCTGTAAGGATTTGTTCTGTAATATCTGTTTTGGTAGACTGAAAATAGATGGGCTCTCCATCATCATTTAGAATCACTCCTCCTTTTACTTCAAGCCATCTCCAGGTACCATTCTTATGTTTAAACCTGAAAGTTGCGGCGACCTTCTTTGCTTTTGAGTTAATGGCAACTTCCATTTGCTCAAGAATTTCAGGCAGGTCGTCTGGATGGAGAAAATCGGTTGTGTTTTTACCAATTATTTCTGCCACTTCATAGCCCATTGTTTCCTTTATTGAGGGTGAAATAAACACATAGTCACCTTTAAGGTCCATAAGTGAAACAATATCATGTGAGTTTTGAGAAATCAACTTATAGCGTTCCTCACTATCTCGAAGCTTTTCTTCCGCCAAAACGCGGTCGTTTATATCCCTTGTAGACGTTTGCAAATAGAGCATCTCTCCATTGGAATCGTATACCGCTCCAGCTTTTGACTCAAGCCATATAAATTCATTATTGCTATTTTTTGCTTTAAAACTTATGGTTAAATCAGGCACTTCTTTGTTAATCACCTGCAACATCTTTTGAGAAACATTCTCTAAATGCTCAGAATGAATTATCTCATGTAAATCCATCTTCATTAAATCTGCGGGTTCTATTCCCAAAATATCTTTAGAAGAAGGGCTTACAAAAACAAAGTTTCCTTTTGGATCTTGAAGGCAAATGCAATCACTTGAATTTTCAGAAATGAGCTTGTACTTTGCCTCAGACTCTTTCAATTGAGACTCAGTCTCCTTGAGGTTAGTGATGTTGGTGATGGAACCCACAATTCTTAATGGCGCTCCTTTTTTCGAATAAAGAATTCGGGCCTTAATAAAGACAAAAATGACCTGATCCTCTTTTGTAACAAGCCGTGATTCAATGGCAAAATCTTGTGTATTTGTTTTAAAATGATCATCAATCAAAGCATTAAAAACACCAAGGTCTTCAGGATGTATGTACTTTGACAACAGCTGTTCATCCAATGGATTTTCCAGCTGTTCATAACCTGTTCTAACCCAAAATTGAGGAGACAAATAAGAAGTCTTATGCTTAAAATCGTATTCCCAAATGGCATCATTAGTGCCTTCTACTGCTAGTAAGTACCTGTCATTACTGTCTTGCAGGTCACTTTCAAGTCGCTTTCTAAACGTTAAGTCTTGTAAAATAGTAATGTAAGATTCTTGCTCGTGAAAATCAAGAGGCAATGTCGAGGCACTTACCCAAAACAATTCTCCCTTGTTATTGGCAAAAACAAGTTCATGATTCTGAACTGTGCCATTGTCCAATAATTTCTGAATGTATTCTTTCCTTCCTGATGAATCTTGGTAAAACCTTAATGCTTTTTCACCCAAGAATTCTGCAGGGCTTAAACCAAAAACTTTAAATAATACCTCATTGGCAAAAAGGACTTTTCCCGTACTTATTGAGGAAATGAAAACAGGATCTGGTAATGAGTCTACAATACTTTTTAATCTCCTTTGACTCACTTCTAAATTTAGAGATGACTTTCTTAAGTCGTCAATGTCCACAGTTATCCCATCTATTCTAACAGGCTTATCGTCATCATAAAGGACATTTACCCTATCCAGTACATAGTGGTATGCATCTACATTTTGTTGTATCCGATACATGTAACTTCCCGAGCCAACATTTAAAACATTTACGATCTCATCAAGTATTTTTTCTCTGTCTTCTGGATAAATTGCATTCTGCCATTCGTCAATGTTCTCCGGTACTTTTAATTTACTATTCCCTAAAAAACTTTCTCTCGGATTGTTTAAATAATGAACATGGTAGGGTTCAACCGTCAAATCAATTGACCAAACCACTTCTGATAAGTTCTTTACAACAGACCCAAAATTAATTTTATCGTCATTTGACGCTATTAAATCGTTATTAGGATTCTTAAAAACGTTTTCCATATCAGAAATGGTCATAATTAATATAATTGTCTAATTTTAAATTAACACATTAGACCAATTAAGACAATACATCTTTTTTCTGCCGACCCTAAACATTAATAATTATGGCATTAATAACGAATGAGTACCAAAGCGTACCGAGAATTTTAATAGTGGAAGATGAACCTTTCATTGCTGAGAATCTTCAAGAAATGTTGAGCATTTTCGGCTACGAACAAACAGAAATTGCAAACTCTGCCAACCAGGCTATAAAAGCAATCAAGACAAATAGACCAGACATGGTTTTACTTGATGTGAAGATAAAAGGTGACCAAGACGGAATTGAACTTGGCGGGATAATTCAGAGTCAATACCAGATCCCATTTCTATACATTACTTCTTATTCTGACAAAGAGACTGTCAATAGAGCGAAGCACACACGTCCATTGGGCTTTATTGTTAAGCCATTCACAAAGGACGATGTCTATGCAGCTATTGAAGTAGCTTTATTCAATAAAAATAAACTAGAAGCTGGTGGAGGATCAAGACTTAGTTTAGAAAACCCAACAACCTATAACAACGATTCCATTTTTGTTAAAAAGAAGTCGTTGCTAGAAAAAGTTGAATACAGTGACCTTTTGTGGATAGAAGCAGATGGCAATCACATTACACTCCACACAAAAGATGACCGCTTGTACACGATTAGAAAGTCATTGAAAGAGATCGCAGATAAGCTGCCAAAGGATCGTTTTTTAAGGGTTCACAAATCCTTTGTTGTTCAAGTAAAAGCGGTGACCGCAATTGACTCAAGCAATGTACACATGGGAGAGAAAAAGATTCCGATAGGGAGGTCTTATTACAATGCATTCACTGCCACATTGAATACAATTAATGCAAGTTGATACAATAATGCACTTATAAAAAAAGCCTCATCTACATAATAGAAGAGGCTTTTTTTGTAGAAGGTAAAGCGTTACTTAAGGGAAGCTCTTACTTTTTTTACTTTATCAACCTTAACAATATCTCCTTTATTACCCCATGAATTTCTGACGTAGTTAAGGACGTTTGCGATGTCTTTGTCATCTAATCCAGTAGCAGGCATTGCACCATTGTATTTAGTGCCATTAACTACCATCTCACCACTCGACCCTTCAATTAATTGTTTAATGGAGCGGTCCAAATCATCCATTAAATAATCTGATTTGGCCAATGGTGGAAAAACATTCGCGATACCCTGTCCTTCAGACAAATGGCATGCAATACATAGGCCTGCATACACTTCTTTTCCATCATTCATGCTTTGCTTTAAGGCAACATCCTGTGATTTAAATGCGACTGAAATCACAAATAATGCTAAAAGGGCAAAAACTATCTTAAACTTTTTCATGAGCAATTTTTTAAGTTTTTCGTGCAGCCAAGTTATCAATAGACTTCACATTTAACAATAGATTTCTTTGTTAATGGTGCTATATTTCAATTTCAATTTGATTGCGAAGAAGGTCTTCCATTTTCTCCCGCTCTCGAATAAGTTTTGCTTCACCATTATGTACTAATACTTCACATGGGCGGAGCCTAGAATTATAATTAGATGCCATGCTAAAGCAATAGGCCCCTGCATTTTTAATTGTAATTAAATCTCCTTCTAAGACCTCGTTAAGTACTCTTTGGCTTCCAAAGGTGTCTGTCTCACAGATATAGCCTACAACGGTATATTTGTTTTTTTGCCCATTTGGTTTCGAAATATTCACCATATCGTGATATGCTTCATACATCATAGGCCTAATCAAATGATTGAGTCCCGTATTAATGCCTACAAATACATTTGTAGGTGTTTGTTTCACCACATTGGCTTCAGCGAGAAGATAACCGGATTCACTGACCAAAAATTTACCCGGCTCAAACCAAAGTTCAAGTTGCTTACCATATTCATCGCAGAAACCATTAAAGGCTTCTGAAAGTCTTTTACCAACATTTTGAATGTCTGTCACCACATCTCCCTCTTTATAAGCAACTTTAAAGCCAGAGCCCAAATCGAGGAACTTTAACGAGGAGAATTTTCTAGCAGCAAGGAAGAGAATATTGGCCACTTTCAAGAATACATCGGCATCCAATATATCTGAACCTGTGTGAATATGAAGGCCATGAATCAGTACTCCATGTTGGTTTGAACAGTCAATTATCTCATCAAGTTGCTTAATGGAAATACCAAATTTTGAGTTTTCATGTCCAGTAGAAATTTTTTCATTCCCTCCAGCCATGACATGAGGATTCAACCTTAATCCTACTGGATAAGTGGCACCATACTTCTTTCCAAATTGATTTAAAATTGACAGGCTATCCAAATTGATATTAATCCCTTTTTCTACTGCCAAATCGATTTCATCTAAGGCCACACCGCTGGGAGTAAATAGTATCTCCTGGGGCTTAAAACCTGCCATCAACCCCATTTCAACTTCTTGAATCGAAACACAGTCTAACTCAGAACCGAAACTCCGCAACAATTTGAGAATGGAGATGTTCGTCAAAGATTTTGCAGCGTATTTTATTTTGAGATTTACATTGGAGAAAGCAGTTGAAAGAATACCATACTGACTTTTAATTTTTTCAGCGTCATAAACATAAACAGGAGTCCCAAATTCCGTCGCAATTGACTGCATACTCACCCCTTGAATTTGATACTGATCATTAACCAATTCCATAACTAACTCTTTGACGGCAAATATAAGCTTTGATCAATAAAAAAGAGGAAGTAACCAATTGTTACTTCCTCTTGTAAAGGACATAGGAATAATTACCCTATTCTATAATTATTCTCTTAGTCAATGAACTGTTGTTTTGAATAACCTGCAGTAGATAAATGCCTTTTCTTTTTTCAGACAGGTCGACCTTGAATGAGTACTCTCCTGATTCTTGTTCGTCGGATTTTTCAAAAACAACTGCCCCATCAGGATCAACTATCTTAATCTGAACTAAGTTTTTGTTTCCTGTACTGATATCGACAGTAAACCTTCCATCGCTTGGATTTGGGTAAAAGCTAATGTCATTGATTTTCAAATCTTCCATTTCATCAGCACCCACTTTCTCCTTGTCAGCATCTTTTGCAGACCTAATAAATACCTTCGCACGAGTAACCACCCTGAATCCATCCTCATCATTGTGTTCCTGTGCATCCCAACTTCCAAAGTCGAAGTCAAAATCCATGTCCTTAAACTGATTTTTCAAGTTCTCTCTCAATTCCTCAAAATCACCAAATTCTTCTCCATTTAGCCAAAAATCCTCCCCGTCTTCTCCGAACTTAAAGCTTGTTCTAAGTGAATCGATATCAAACTGAAAATCTTGATCACTAAAACCGAAACTGAAACCACTAAGAGAATCATGAAGCATTTTAAAGTCTTCATCACCATCAAGCCCAAAATGAAAGACATTACCATTGGCTCCAAATTGATGACGAATACTCGATTTGAGTGAATCTATATCGAAATCAAAAGTAAATGAGCCTTTATGATCTTCATCATCAAAACTCCCTGAACCATTACCGCCGCGCATGATAAAAACATTCCCGCTTTTGCTGCCAGTTGAAAAGCTCCCTTTACCAAAATTCAAATCAGATGAGTCAATGCCATGTTCTTTCAATTCAGGATCGTCTTTCATGGCCTCATGGTTATCATAAGTCTTTTCGAAAATAGACTGATTATCACCTGATTTCGTTACGACCTTAATTTTCACTTTCCCATCTTCCAGGGTGGTGAAGGAAATCGATTTACTCTCATTTGTAGATTTTTCCTGAGCTGTTGCCGTCGTTCCTAAGCCAAGGGCAATATTTAGGGCGAATACTACAACTAGCTCTACTATCTTTTTTGTTGTTAACCTTTGCATATCATTTGTTTTTAACCTTTCACGAAACTAATCAATTAAGCCTCTGGCTCGTGTTAAACGATAGTTAAATCATGTTAAATTATGTTAAACCGAATACTTGAACCTTATAATTAAGGTACTTTTGAAGTATGAGTAGCATGCGTATCAGATGGCTGATTGGAATATTAAGTGCGGCAATGCTGGGCTTGATTGCATTTCAATTCTACTGGATGAAAGATGTAATTAAGGTCAATGAAGAGCGTTTTTCACAAAACGTTCAAGGGGCATTGAACGAAGTTACCAATAAGCTCGCTAGAATTAATGACATCAGTTTTCTTCAGCGGGACATGAATCGTTCGATCCCATTTGGACGGGACAGACTGCGCGACATTCGCGATAGTGCAAAGATTATTAATAGGAATGTCGCGAATCCTCAGCATTCTCCCATGACACAAGAGGAGATTTTTGATCTCTCTACTTTTACCTTCGAATTTGATGAGGCAACAGGCCAATTTCAAATTTCAATAGGAATGCAGAGTTTTCAAACTGATGACAGGCAGACTTTTACCCCTCCCGATAAACAAAGATTGTTCATGGAACAGCAAATGGGTGCACGATTGGATGAAATGAAAATGTCTTGGAGAGACCATCTTGTGGGAAGTGACAACCTTTTTACCCGGTTTAATCCTGTAGCCTTAGACACCCTCTTGAGGACTGAATTAATCAATAGAGGAATCAAATTGGACTATGACTATGGCATTGCTCAAAAACAATCGAACAAGTTGGTCTATTCTAATACTGAGCAGATCGAAAGCCCTGAAGCATTGCAAAAATCAGACCTTCAAGCCAACTTATTTCCTATGGACCTCATTCAAAAGGATTACTTTTTAACGGTCTATTTCCCTAGTCAAAAAAACTTCCTATTTAAACAGGCATTTTTGCCTCTTTCTGCATCCGGCCTATTGATGCTAATTATCATTGCCTGTTTTGCTTACGCCATTATGGTTATACTCAGACAGAAAAAAACGTCAGAAATCAAGAATGATTTCATCAATAATATGACCCATGAGTTCAAGACTCCTATAGCGACAGTTTCATTAGCAACAGAAGCACTTCAAGACGATGACATCCAATCCAATAAAAACTTTGTCGATCGTTACGTTAAAATAATTCAGGAAGAGAACAAACGATTGGGTGCCCAAGTAGAGAAAGTATTGCAAATAGCCAGTTTGGATAAAAAAGATTTTGAATTAAAGTTTGATGAAACCGACGTCCACGAAATAATTATGGGGGCAAAAGCCAATATTGGACTTATCATTGAAAAACGGGGAGGTAATATCACTTATCAATTCTTAGCAGACAATCCAAAAATTGCAGCAGATAAGGTTCATCTCACAAATATTATCAATAACCTGTTAGACAATGCCAATAAGTATTCACCCGAACCACCGGAAATACACGTCAGAACTGAAAATATTTCCACTGGGATAAACATAAAAGTTACTGACAAAGGTATTGGGATGACCAATGAGGCCACTCAAAAAATATTCGAAAAATTCTATAGAGTTTCTACGGGCAACGTCCATAATGTAAAGGGTTTTGGATTGGGGTTGGCTTATGTAAAGAACATAGTTGATATGCACCAAGGTGAAATCACAGTAAAAAGTGAAGTTGGCAAAGGCAGTACATTTAAAGTATATTTACCATTCTCACATGTCTAAATACAAAATACTTCTTGTCGAAGATGACCTTAATTTAGGGCAAATTTTGAACGAATACCTCTCTCTCAAAGGTTATGAAACAACACTTTGTCGAGATGGCGAAGAAGGTGTTTTGGCTTTCAAAAGAGACCAATTTCATTTGTGCCTTTTTGATGTCATGTTGCCTAAAAAAGATGGTTTCTCAATGGCCAAAGAAATCCGAAGGACCGACAAAGAGACGCCCATCATATTTTTGACTGCAAAGTCTATGAAGGCAGATACAATTGAAGGCTTTAAGATTGGTGGCGATGACTATATTACAAAGCCATTCAGCATGGAAGAACTTCTGCTGAGAATTCAAGCAATATTAAAGAGAACGGCTAGTAAAAATCCACAATTGTCAGACCAAAAACAATTTGAATTTGGCTCATTCAAATTCGATTTTGACAAACAACTATTGACTGGAAAAGCCGGTGACTCTAAGCTCACTTCTAAAGAATCTGAATTGCTCAGACTGCTTTGCCTCCACATTAATCAGCCATTAGATAGGTCTGTTGCTTTAAAAATTATTTGGAGAGACGACAGTTATTTTAATGCGAGAAGTATGGATGTATACATCGCCAAATTAAGGAAACTGCTCAAACAAGATGATAGTACTCAGATCATTACGCTGCATGGGTCTGGATTTAAACTGATAACTAACGCAAAGTTAGACTAAGAATAAGTTTGAAACTCCAGCTATTTTTCTTACATTATACCGCTTTCGGGTAATAATTTTGATCACCCATTATTCAAACTGTATTAAAAGTTATTACTTTTGGCTCCCCCAGAAAGTTGTTGATTACGCTCAAATATGATAGACATAATACCTTCGATCTCCATTTTAAATGGCAAAGTAACACGGCTAAAACAAGGCGATTACGCCCATGAAACTGTTTATAAACAGAGCCCCGTTGATATTGCTAAAAAATTCGAAGACTTCGGTATAAAAAAAATACACATTGTCGATCTAGATGGAGCTAAGAAAGGCTCGCCCGTCAACTATCATGCACTGGAATCTGTTGCTAATTATACAGATCTAAAAATTGATTTTAGTGGTGGAATCGCCACTGATGGAGACATTAGTAAGGCATATGAATATGGGGCACATTCAATAACTGCATCCTCTGTAGCCGTTGAAAACCAAAAGCTTTTTGCCTCATGGTTACTTTCTTATGGAAGACTAAAAATCACCTTAGGGGCTGATACACTCAATGAAAAAATCGCGATTATGGGTTGGCAACGATCTACAAAAATTGATGTGATGGATCATATCGATTACTTTTTCATGCGTGGATTGAAGTATGTGAAATCAACAGATGTTGACAAGGACGGAATTCAAGAGGGTCCTAATTTTGACTTGTATAAGAAAATCGTCAATCGTTTTCCAGATATTCATCTGATAGCGAGTGGCGGAGTAAGGTCTGTTGATGACATTAAGAAACTCGAAGAATTGGGTGTAAAAGGTGTGATGTTTGGAAGGGCCTATTATGAAGGAAACCTAAAACTTGCTGACCTCAAAGACTTAATTTAATTAGACAATTTTTGCTGCTCGATTAAAAAATAAAATTGAGTTTAAGGCTAACATTCCTGCCAACTTCATCTGCATAATACCTGAATCTATTCATGTAATCTCTATAACTAACATCTAGTAGGTTGCTCGCTGTAATAATTATCCCTAGCGCATTTTTATCGTTTTTGAAAGGCAGTTTTAACCCTACTGAGGCATCAACAGTCATGTAAGCGGGAGGAGCTTCCAGAATATCAAAAGCACCTTGATTCTCTCCGAAAAGATCAAAATCAAATTCGTTGGCAATTTGAATCTGCCTTATAGTGACTACTCTAGGCGCATTAACTTGTTTATTAACCATTAAGGCCGATAAGGATATAAACCCATCTGTGATTCTATTAGTATTAGTGAAATTGTAATCAAAACCTGTTCGAATTCTATTAGCAGGAATGTTTATGAGTGGTCCATCATTGTTTTGATCAAATGCATCCAAATAAGATATATTATTGACCCAATTGAGCTTATCACTAAAAGGCACAATAATATCTATATCAAAGCCGAAAAAACTAGCATCAGTCTGTGCATACCTAAACACAGGGAAAGCACCTCTTGTTGTCAAGGATATGTCCTCAGGCCGTAAATAAATGTAATCGGATATTACGTTATAATAAATAGAAGCATTCAAGCTTATTTTATCAGAATTGTGTTCAATAGTATTAACCCACTTAATAGAACTCTCGCTTTTAAGGTCAGGATTGCCTTCTTCAATTGCTGCAGCTCCATGATGTAAGCCATCACTAAACAATTCATTCACATTAGGTGCTCTCCATGCCGTACCAATGTTAGACATAAACTTAGTCTGGTTCCCTAAATAAAATATAAATCCTACCGAACCAGTTGTATTGGCATAATTGAATTCAGGTCTAATGATTTCATTATTCTCATCGTATTTTCTGATTTGAAAATATTTGAAATCATGTCTTATACCTAATTCAAGCTCAAATTTGTTCTGAACATAACGCGTGATAAAGTGAGCACCGACAGTGTAGTTGTCATAATTAGGAATTAAAGGTGAGACTCCTAAATCACTGCCGTTTTCGTTGACCTGATTAATATATGAAATACCTACATCAGATTTCCAATTACCCATCGGGACCAAATCCAGGTCTAAGTCCATGGTATGCGTGATCAATGACAATGAAAGTGACGGCTTATCCGCGAAATCAGCTTTCCTTATATCATACTCTTCTCTAAGGTTCTGTTGATAACCGTACATGAATTTTAACTCACCCACTCTTCTCAAATTTACATGAGTAAAAGCTTTTGTGAGTTGATGATTTAAAACCTGCTTGGGCTTATTGATGTCGTAGCTAAAAGGTCGGATAATAGCAGGTTCAGGAGCGCCTATTGCATCTTCTAAGTCAGAAGTACTGCTGTTATGAGAAGCGCTTAAAATTGCTATTTCGGCATCAAAACTACTGTGGTACACTTCTACGCCAAACTTCTCATTGTGATAGCCGACTGCTCCCGAAAAATTCTTTTCTTCAATACCCGTATTGGTTAGAATATAATCTGGCGCTTTTGAATCACCTCCTTTTTTATATGTCCCTTGAACTCGCCAACCTAAACCTTCTAGTCCTTTTATCCCTCCTTCCAGGTATCCAGAGCTTGCGTACATTTTATTATTTGAAGCGCCCAAAACATTGAGCTGTCCACCTAAACCTGCCTTGGTAGGCAAGGCGGGAGGATTAACCAAAATAACCCCTCCTATAGCATCAGATCCATATTTTACGGCAGCAGCACCTTTTATTAAAGAAAGATTAGTGGCTACAAACGGATCAATTTCGGGCGCATGCTCTTGTCCCCACTGTTGTCCTTCTTGTCTGATACCATTATTAAGAATTAGAACCCTATTACTATGAAGACCATGAATTACTGGCTTAGCGATTGTCGGTCCTGTTTGAAGTACATTAACACCTGTGATATTTGTTAATGCCTGCCCTAATGACTCTCCTTTACTTCTTTCAAGGTCAGTGCCACTTACCTCAGAAGTATTTAATGTGGCAAATTCATCAGGTCGTTCACCATTCACCACCACCGCCCCCAAATCTGTGACAAGCGGGTCCAGCATGATCTCTACATCTAAATTATCTTCTCCTAAAACTATCGTTGATCTGTATTCCTTGTACCCCACGAATTTCACTAATATTTCAAACTGTCCAGAACAAACGCCTTCAAAAACAAAACGTCCATTAGTATCTGCTACCACCGACTTCTTTCTTTGAATTAACTCCAAGGTCGCCAAGGGAATGGATTCCCTATTTTCAGATGATTTAACAATACCTGAAAGTTTTAGGTCACAAACATCAGTAAGTGATTTTGCCTCCTGCAAGGAGCAAACCAGAAAAAGTATGACAAAGGCATATTTCGACATTTCAAATGCAAAGTAACATCTTTTGCAACAATAGTGCAACTAGAATAGTATTAGTGGAAACGTGCGTTGTAAACAGGCTAGCCGTCAGTGGAGCCTGAAGACTTATACTTGTAGAAAAGGTAGTAGATAAAATTGAAGGAATGATTGGACTTAGGCTCATCACTCTTAATCTTATCATTAGAACCAATACCACTCTTCTTTTCTTCTTTCTCGTAATTAGGCTCATTTAAGGGCACTTTAGAAAGTTTAAAATCTGGCATTGGACCCACTGGCAATGGACCATAATTATCTCGACCACCGTCTTCAGGCGACTCAGATATTATTGGCAAAGAATCTCGTGGGATTATTTCAGAGTTTTCAGATTTTTCTTCGATTACCTCACCTTCTTGTGCTTGGGCCAAATTTGGAATACCAACGGCTCCTACCACAAAAAACAAAATCATATTGAAGAATCTTCTCTGCATAAACTCTTGTTTGGGGCGTTAAAGTAATAAAAAAAACTAATTAAGTAAACGTTAGCGCATTTAAAATGTTTAGATTTTTGCAAATTTACGTTCAATTATTCTTGCAAGCCCAAAATAGCAGTCAAATGGACATTATTGAATGGAAAGATTTTGAGAAAGTTAGTCTCGTTTCAGGCACAATTGTAGCAGTTGAAGATTATCCTGAAGCAAGAAATCCTGCTTATAAGGTCAAAGTAGATCTGGGTGAGGCAATTGGGATTAAAAAATCCAGTGCCCAAATAACTTCACATTACTCAAAAGATCAATTAATGGGGAAACAAGTAATTTGTGTAACGAACTTTGCTCCCAAACAAATTGGTAAATTTATGTCCGAAGTCTTAATAACTGGTTTTCCTGATGAAAATGGAGCGGTTGTTTTGGCCAGTATAGACCAAAAAGTCAAAAATGGAAGCCACCTTTTTTAATTAATGAATTCTTGAATTTCGAACAATTATGTAGTCTTACGGGAGGTAAAATTCTTAATCAAATTAATAACCCCGAAATCATTGACCTTGTCACTGACAGTCGGAATATTTCCGTTTCAGGAGAGAAAAGTCTCTTTATTGCGATTCAAGGTAAAAATCATAATGGACACCAATTTATTGAAGAACTCTACAATAAAGGCGTTCGTTCCTTTATTGTAGAAAAGAATCTTGACCCAAAATTGACCTTAGAAGCCAATGTCTGCTTAGTAGATTCTTCCATTATTGCGCTCCAAAAAATAGCTGGTTTTCAAAGATCCAAATTCAAAATTCCAGTTATCGGAATAACTGGAAGCAATGGAAAGACCATTGTTAAAGAATGGCTAGCCCAGTTTCTCAGCAAAGATCATTTTATTGTTAAAAGTCCTAAGAGCTATAATTCACAGCTTGGAGTAGCGCTGTCTGTTTGGCCCATCAATTCGAAACATAAATATGCAATTTTCGAAGCAGGCATTTCTACTGTCAATGAGATGGACCAACTTCAATCCATCATTCATCCTACGATTGGTATTTTTACCAATTTAGGCTCAGCTCACGAAAAGGGTTTTGAGAGTCTTGAACAAAAGGTACAGGAAAAACTAAAGCTATTCAAAAGTTGCGATACAGTCATTTATTGTAAAGACCATCAACTATTGGACAAGGCCATTTTAAGAGGAAGTCGGTTTGACTCGCGTACCCTCACTTGGTCATTCAACAAGGATTCTGATATTAGAATAAAGCACCTTAAAGGGAGTGAATACGAAGTTGCTTATAACAATCAAGCAGTAAGATTAAACCTCCCATTTCAAGACAAAGCTTCGATAGAAAATTTGTTCCATTGTATTTCTTGCTTGCTCATCTTAAATTTTGATCAAAATAGTATTCAGTCAACTTTAAGCCAGCTTAAGCCTGTTAAAATGAGGCTTGAATTAAAAAAAGGAAGCAATCAATCTTACATTATAGATGATTCTTACAATAACGACTTAGGAGGCCTAAAAATCGCTTTACAGTTTTTGAAAAATCAAAAACAGAGACGAAAAAAGACTTTAATACTGTCTGACATCTTACAGTCTTCCTTAGACAACAGCCAGCTCTACAAAGAGGTTGACATGCTTATTAAATCCTCAGATGTAGACCGAATAATTGGAATTGGGCCGAATATTTCATCACAAAAAGAAGCTTTCAACGTAACTGGTGAATATTATAGCTCGACGGAACACTTTCTTGAACACATTAAAGCATATGACTTTAGCCAAGAAGTTATTTTGGTTAAAGGAGCAAGAGCATATGCATTTGAGGAAATAGTAGCTGCGCTTGCTGAAAAATTACATGAGACCATTCTTGAAATTGACCTCGATGCGATTACTCATAATCTAAATTTTTATAGAAACAGAGTACAACCATCATGCAAGCTGATGGTAATGGTCAAAGCACTTGCCTACGGAAGTGGTATTGCAGAAATTTCAAACCTTCTACAATTCCATAAAGTAGACTACCTGGCTGTGGCTTATACGGATGAGGCAATAGAGTTGAGAAATAACGGTATTGAATTGCCCATTATGGTAATGAGCCCGAAGAATGATTTAGATCAATTGATCAACTATGACTTAGAACCAGAAGTCTTTAATATGGTTCAATTGAATAATCTGATCCAAGACCTTGAGACAAAAAACCACAACCTATCAATACACATTAATTTGAACACAGGCATGAATCGAATGGGCTTCGAGCATGAAGAAATTAAAGTGTTAAGTCAACATTTGATGCAATCAAAAAGAGTAAACGTAAAAAGCGTTTTTACTCACCTTGCAGGTGCAGATTCAAATGATCACAAAGAATTCTCCTTGTCTCAATTGGCTACATTCAAAAAATTCTCAAAAGAGTTAGAGTCAACACTTGGCTATTCAATTATTAAACATGCACTTAATTCTGCAGGAATAATTAATTTCCCTACGTATCATATGGACATGGTACGACTTGGCATCGGTTTACACGGTTTTGACCCGAGTAGTAATATTTCTGGCGAACTAGAGAACGTAAGTACTTTTAAGACTATCATAACACAGCTTAGGACAGTCAAAAAAGGAGAAACAGTCGGTTACTCAAGAAAGGGAATTGTAAAAAAGGACAGTAAAATTGCCACAATATCCTTAGGCTATGCTGATGGATTTTCAAGAGCTTTCAGTAATGGAAATGGCAAAGTCATGATCAACGGAAGTAGTGCTAAGGTTATAGGCAATGTGTGCATGGACATGACAATGGTGGATGTCACTTCGCTTGACGTGAAGGAAGGCGATGAAGTGATTGTATTTGGTCGGGAATTGCCAATTGAGGAAGTAGCGGCAAGTATCAACACCATCCCTTATGAAATCTTAACAAACGTCAGTGAGAGGGTTAAACGAGTCTACTTCTCTTCATAATCACTAATTCTCAAAGAATAATTTTAGCCAACATAATTTGATGCCTTCAAAAATCCATTCCTTATTTAAAAGTCAATTTGACCAAATAGACAATAGTGGATTAGTACTTTTTAGAATGCTTTTTGGTCTCTTGATTTTCGCAGAGTCATTTGGTGCAATTTTAACCGGATGGGTCAGTGACACCTTCATCAAGCCAGCATACACATTTACTGTTATTGGCTTAGAATGGCTACAGCCAATTCCTGGAAATGGCATGTACTATTACTTTGCATTGATGGCCATTTTGGGATTGATGGTCATGATTGGATACAAGTACCGCTTTAGTATTGGGCTTTTTACAATCCTATGGACAGTCACTTATTTAATGCAAAAAGCCAGTTACAATAACCACTATTATTTGCTTATCATTCTATGTCTTTTCATGTGGCTAAGTCCTGCGGGAAAATTTGCATCAATAGATTCAAATCAACATCCTCACAGCGCTAGCTTAACCTGTCCAAGGTGGTGCATTAGTATTTTCAAACTACAGATTTGGATTGTTTTTACTTATGCCGCTATAGCCAAGCTTTACCCAGGGTGGTTGACTGGAGATTTCATCAACTTGGCATTTATGCCCAAAGAGAATTATCCGATAATTGGAACAATTTTACAAGAAGAATGGCTTCAATCGATAGTGGTACATGGCGGTATCCTTTTTGACCTTTTAATTATATATGGGTTGTTATGGAAAAAAACCAGGGTGCCTGCCTTTATCATTGCCCTTCTATTCCATCTCTTCAATTCGGCTGTTTTTCAAATTGGAATATTTCCCTTTATGATGATTGCCCTGTCCATTTTCTTCTTCGATCCGGAAACAATTAGGAGTAAATTTTTCAAAAATAAACCGTTTACAGAATCAATTCGCAATGTCGCTTTTGACCAGTCAAAAAGAGCTTTTCTTTATTTTTTAGCCCTATTTTTCCTTGTACAACTTGGCCTTCCATTACGAAATTTAGCCATGGAAGGTAATGTGTTTTGGACGGAAGAAGGTCACCGCTTATCATGGAGAATGATGCTAAGAATAAAATCGGGAAGCACTAGTTACCGAGTCAAGAATCCAGAAAATGATTCAACATGGATTGTAAATCCTGTTACAGAATTGAGTGCAAAACAAGTCCGTTCTATGGCTGGAAAACCTGACATGATCTGGCAGTTTTCACAGAAATTAAAGGAGAAATATTATTTGCAGGGAATGAAGAATATTGAGATTTATGCGCACTCCAAAGTGAGGCTCAATAAAAGCGATTTTTATCCAATCATAGATCCCAATCAAGATTTGGCTTCAACTAATTGGGAACGTTTCAAACATTCAAGTTGGATTATAACTCCTATTAAAGAATAAGAATTAGAATCCTTTGTTTATCCACATCCCGCTAGTAAATTGTGCTAGTTTTTAATTAATCTAAAT
>Ga0209223_10001183_pt1 | contig 28871 bp, 13 predicted proteins | sample COG_06_FD_184750 | JGI IMG/M metagenome (GOLD analysis project Ga0209223, IMG submission 184750) | Pelagic Microbial community sample from North Sea - COGITO 998_met_06 (SPAdes) (version 2) | ecosystem: Environmental > Aquatic > Marine > Neritic zone/Coastal water | place: Helgoland, sampling...
CGTTGGTAATAATCACCTCGTAATTATTGATCACGGTATTCATGATACTTTGAGTTTCGCGAACAACAAGATTACCATCCATGACTAAGTTTCCAGCCAGGGCCAAATCCGCATTCAATGATACGTCCCCATTCACGGTTAATGTAGAACTCAATGTAGTCGCTTCAGTAACGTCCAAAGTAGAGGACAGAGTGGTTGCCTTGGCAACGTCCAATGTAGAACTTAATGTGGCCGCTTCCGTAACACCAAGAGTGGAACTTAAAGTGGTTGCTAGGGCAACATCCAAGGTGGAGCTCAATGTAGCAGCTTCCGTAACACCAAGAGTGGAACTTAACGTGGTTGCTAGGGCAACATCCAAGGTGGAACTTAAAGTAGCCGCTTTCGTAACACCAAGAGTGGAACTTAAAGTAGTGGCTAAGGCAACATCCAAGGTGGAACTTAATGTAGCAGCTTCAGTAACTCCAAGAGTAGAAGACAGAGTTGTTGCCTTGGCGACACCCAAGGTGGAACTTAATGTAGCAGCTTCAGTAACATCCAATGTGGAAGCAAGCGTCGTTGCTTTAGATACGTCCAAGGTGGAACTTAATGTGGTTCCCAAATCAACTTGTAATGTGGAATCCATTGTGACAGCGCCTCCAATAGATACATTGGTATTCATAAACGTGTCATTCTGAACTTCCAATGTGGAAGCAAGGACGGTTGCGTTCGCAACATCCAAGGTGGAACTTAATGTGGTTGCAAGGGCAACATCCAAGGTGGAACTCAATGTAGCAGCTTCCGTAACTCCGAGAGTGGAACTTAACGTCGTTGCGAGGGCAACATCCAAGGTGGAACTTAAGGTGGCCGCTTCGGTGACTCCGAGAGTGGAACTTAAAGTAGTTGCTTTCGCAACATCCAAGGTGGAACTTAATGTGGTTCCCAAATCTACCTGTAATGTGGAATCCATTGTGGTGGCTCCACCAATAGAAACATCGGTATTCATAGACACATCGTTTTGGACTTCCAATGTGGAAGTTAATGTAGTGGCCTTTGCAACATCCAAGGTGGAACTTAATGTGGCGGCTTCGGTGACTCCGAGAGTGGAACTTAAAGTCGTTGCTTTCGCAACATCCAAGGTGGAACTTAAGGTGGCCGCTTCGGTAACTCCGAGAGTGGAACTTAAGGTGGTTGCGAGGGCAACATCCAAGGTGGAATTTAAGGTGGTCGCTTCGGTGACTCCAAGAGTGGAACTTAAAGTGGTCGCTAAGGCAACATCCAAGGTGGAACTTAAGGTGGCAGCTTCGGTGACTCCGAGAGTGGAACTTAAAGTAGTCGCTAAGCCAACATCCAAGGTGGAACTCAAGGTTGCTGCTTCGGTGACATTCAATGTGGAACTTAATGTGGTTCCCAAATCAACTTGTAGCGTAGAATCCATTGTGGTTGCGCCTCCAATAGAAACATCCGTGTTCATAGAGACGTCATTCTGAACTTCTAAGGTGGAATATAGCGTAGCACTACCACTTGCCTCAAAATCGCCATTCAATGAAAGGTCATTGGTAATAATCACCTCGTAATTATTGATCACGGTATTCATGATACTTTGGGTTTCGCGAACAACAAGATTACCATCCATCACCAAGTTTCCAGCCAAGGCCAAATTCGCATTCAATGAGACGTCTCCATCTACCGTTAATGTAGATGAAAGAGTTGTGGCTTCGGTAACCCCAAGAGTGGAACTTAACGTTGTGGCTAAGGCAACGTCCAATGTAGAACTCAAGGTGGCGGCTTCCGTAACGCCCAATGTGGAAGACAGAGTGGTTGCCTTGGCGACATCCAATGTGGAACTCAACGTAGCAGCTTCCGTAACACCAAGAGTGGAACTTAAAGTGGTTGCTAGGGCAACATCCAAGGTGGAACTCAATGTAGCAGCTTCCGTAACACCAAGAGTGGAACTTAAAGTAGTCGCTAACGCGACATCCAAGGTGGAACTCAAAGTAGCCGCTTCAGTAACACCCAATGTGGAAGAAAGAGTGGTTGCCTTTGCGACATCCAATGTGGAACTCAAGGTGGTTCCCAAATCCACTTGTAATGTGGAATCCATTGTGACGGCTCCTCCGATAGAAACATCCGCGTTCATAGAGACGTCATTCTGGACTTCCAGGGTGGAAGCAAGAACGGTTGCTTTCGCAACATCCAAGGTGGAACTTAATGTAGTTCCTAGATCCACTTGTAGCGTGGAATCCATTGTGACGGCTCCTCCAATAGAAGCATTTGTGTTCATAGAGACGTCATTCTGGACTTCCAATGTGGAAGCAAGAATCGTTACATTCGCAACATCCAAGGTGGAAGAAAGAGTGGTTGCATCAGACACGTTCAATGTGGAAGAAAGAGTGGTTGCGTCAGACACGTTCAAGGTGGAGGAAAGAGTGGTTGCGTCAGACACGTTCAAGGTGGAGGAAAGAGTGGTTCCCAAATCCACCTGTAATGTGGAGTCTATTGTGGTGGCTCCGCCAATGGAAACATCCGTGTTCATAGACACATCATTCTGGACTTCCAATGTGGAAGCAAGGACGGTTGCGTTCGCAACATCCAATGTGGAACTCAATGTGGTTCCCAAATCCACTTGGAGTGTAGAATCCATTGTGGTGGCGCCTCCGATAGAGACATTTGTGTTCATGGACACATCGTTCTGGACTTCCAATGTGGAAGCAAGAGTCGTTACGTTTACAACATCCAAAGTAGAACTCAAGGTAGTTCCCAAATCCACTTGGAGCGTAGAATCCATTGTGGTTGCGCCTCCAATAGACACATTTGTGTTCATGGACACATCGTTCTGGACTTCCAAGGTAGAAGCAAGAGTCGTTACGTTCGCAACATCCAAAGTAGAACTTAGGGTAGCAGCTTCAGTAACAGCCAATGTGGAACTTAATGTGGTTCCCAAATCTACCTGTAAGGTGGAGTCCATATTGACAGCTCCTCCAACAGATAATTCACTATTGAAGGATACATCACCCTTGGTCATTAATTTTGCGTTCAAAGACACATCCCCGCTGGCGAAAAAATCACCATTCAGAGACAAATCGTTGGTGATAATCACCTCGTAATTGTTCACTACGGTATTAATCACGCTCTGTGTTTCGCGCACTGTAAGATTACCATCCATCACCAAGTTTCCTGCGAGAGCCAAATCAGCATTGAGTGAAACGTCTCCTATCACCTCTAGGGTAGAACGCAAGATAGTTGTATCAGTGACGTCCAACGTAGAACTAAGTGTAACATCCCTATCCACCTGTAACGTAGAATCTACATTGAGGGCTCCACCAATAGAGAGATCGGCATTCAAAGACATGTCACCGAACACCTCCAATGAAGATTCCAGGATAGTCGCAGCAGATACATCCAATGTAGAACTCATTCTAACTGCTCTATCTACCTGTAAGGTGGAGTCCATATTAACAGCTCCTCCAACAGATAATTCGGAATTCATGGAAGCATCTCCAACAACAGTCATAGTAGAATGGAAAGTGGTTGCGTCACTCACTGCCAAGGTGGATTCCATGGAAGTTGCGCCCTCCACAGTGAAGGTCTTTCCAAAACTTACATCGCTAAGAATGTCCGCTCTTCCAGATGCCAATAACGAACCCGAAACATCAAAATTCGCACTCGTAGAATCACTGCGCTTACCAATACCGGTAGACGCAGTTACTCTGTGGAATGTTACTACGTCAAATGAAACGTCATTGGTTGTAATGAGAATGCCACTGTTATCCAACGATAAAGAAGTGTTATCTTCGTCGACGCCGCCAATATGAAGAGAATTTCCACTAATATAGACAGATTTGAAAGGGTTTTCATTTGAACCGATAGACACGTTGTTGTGTGCCGGCATAATGTCTGAGTTTACAGTAGTTACTCCATTCACATAAAGTTTGGAATTCAGTGACACATCATCTGCTACTGCAAGAGTAGAGTTCAAACTTGCATCTCCGTGTAGTCTTAGAATTCCGGTGATTTCACTATCATTCTCTACATATAAGTTGTTCTTGATAGTCGTATCTTGCTGCACCACCATATTGCCGTTAAAAGAAGCATCGCCATCACTTAACACAAGGGTGCCGTGTCTTAAGTGCATATAACCACTTACATCGAGTGCCCCACGAATATAAGTATCGAAAAACTTATTTGCTGGGGTTTGTTCTAACCATCCATGTATTGTCTGTGATGGAGGCATTCACACTATTTATAATATATAAACCGATTTTTTAATCGTTTTATATATAAATAATTTTTTGTCTAAACCTTTGTATGTCTCAACTATTCAATTATTATTTTGGTTAGAACTGAACTACCTCTCCTATTACGGATATATTCGCAGTAACGTTTAGATTCCTCCCTACATTTACGTCTCGGTTAAAGGTAACGTCTTTTCCCACATACAAGTTGGAATTTAAAGATGCGTCGCCAGCAACAAAAATACGGGTATTTAAAGATGCGTCACCCATCACGTTCAGCATGGAATCCAATGTAGTTATATTTCCAACACGTAGACTGCTGTTGAACGACACGTCATCCGCAACAAACAAGTTGGCATTCAATGATACATCGTCAGCTACAAATAAATTGGAATTGAGAGATACGTCGTTTATTACATTCAAGGTAGAATCAAGTATCGTATCACTGCCCACATGTAATATGCTGTTAAATGAAACGTCATTTGTTACAAAAAGGTCTCCATTCATGGAAGTATCCCCGTTCACCAACAGTTCGCCATTTAATGAAATATCTTCGGAAATAATGATTTCGTAGTTATTGACAGTTGTTGTGATGACAGTTTCGCTTTTGTTATGAAAAACTGATAAATTACCTTTGATTGATACATCCCTATCAAATACCGCATGGTCGCCTACAAATAGTTTTGAATTCATAGATACATCGTCCTCAACGAACAGTTTGGAATTCATGGATACGTCATCTGCAACAAATAGTTTGGAATTCATGGATACGTCCCCCATTACGTCTAATAATGAGTCCAATGTGGTTACATTTCCTACGCGTAACTGACTATTCATAGATACATCATCGGCAACAAACAATTTGGAATTCAAAGATACATCATCACCTACATACAAATGAGAGTTAAACGAAGCATCATAATTTACAAACAACTTGGAATAGAATGAGGCATCATCGCCCACAAACAACTTGGAATTCAAGGATACGTCTTTCACGACGAACATGTAAGAATTGAAGGATACGTCGTCACCAACAAACAGTTTGGAATTCATGGATACATCATCAACAACAAACAGTTTGGAATTCATGGATACATCATTATCAACAAACAGTTTGGAATTCATGGATACATCTCCCATCACGTCCAACAAGGAATCCAATGTAGTTACGTCTCCTACACGCAACTGACTATTCATAGATACGTCGTCATTCACATACAATTTGGAATTCAAGGATACATCTTCACCTACATACAATTTGGAATTCAAGGATACATCGGCGTTTACAAACAATTTGGAATTCAAGGATACATCTTCACCTACAAACAACTTGGAATTCAAGGACACATCGGCGTTTACAAACAACTTGGAATTCAAGGACACATCTTCACCTACAAACAACTTGGAATTCAAGGACACATCTTCACCTACAAACAACTTGGAATTCAAGGACGCATCGGCGTTTACAAACAACTTGGAATTCAGAGATGCATCTCCCAATACATCTAATAATGAATCCAATGTAGTTACATTTCCTACACGCAATTGACTATTCATGGATACATCGTCGTCCACAAACAATTTAGAATTCAAAGAGACATCGTTTCTTACGTATAGTTTGGAATTCAACGAGACGTCACCAAGAACATCCAATAACGACTCTAGTGTGGTTACATCTCTCACCCGCAATTGATTGTTTAAAGATACATCATCAGCAACAAACAATTTGGAATTCAGAGACACGTCACCTATTACATTTAAAAATGAGTTTAATGTAGTGATATCTTCTACAAACAGTTCGCTGTTTAATGACACGTCACCTTTTACCATCAACTGGTAATTCATAGACATATCAGAATTGAACTCCATTACATTTTCGCTTGTATCTACATATTGAAGAGTGTGGTCATAGTAATTAATTTTGGCCTGAACATTTGTAGACAAATCGTGAATAAATACTAGCTTGTTCGTGCTGATATCTACATTTGAATTTTGCGTTTCAAAAACTTTGAATTCAGTTGAATTTATGCTAAATGTTTGATAATTATTATTTTGGTCAAAAAATTTAATATCCTCATTGTTGCGCACAATCACTTGCCCACTAATATCTACAAAATCACGAAAATAAGATTTTTTTAATTTATTTGAACTTACATCTGATAGCCAAGTAATTGTTGAAGACATTGTTTGATTATATAATTCCCGCTAATTTTTTTATTACCAAAAAAATTAACGCAGTTTATTTTGGATTATCAAGGTTCGCCAAAAATATTATTTAAATGGTTACTAGTTAAAATTGTATGGTTTGACCGGCGATACCACCACTGTCTAGAACAAATGATTTTATTGAGAGTTCATCGCATGTTATTTTACCTGAAACGAAAACTCCGCCTGAAATATCAAGGACATTCATGTCCGTATTGAAGAGGGTAGGCAAATAATTATTGAATAATTCGCTTGAACTCGTGTTGTTTGTATTGCTAATCAACACATTGTGTGAAGACATGGATAATTTACTGTTTGCGTCCAAATCGTTCATTAACCGATTCTTCATACCAGAAGCATTCAGTAGCGTATCTGGAACTTGTGTCCATGTCTTATACGAATCAGTTGAATATACAATGATTCCACTTCCTATAGCAATGCCATATTGAGAACTCAGTATATGCACATCATGTAAATTAAATCCAGTATTAGAAAGAAGTGTCCATGCCGATCCCGTTTCTCCGCCTCCGGTGCTTGTGTATGCGATATAATCATTTCCAACCGCAACAACATGATTGTCGTCATACGCAACAATACGATTAAACTTACTTGGACCTGAAAAAGAATACTCATATGTGGTCGTTCCACCGTTACTCGCATCAAATACATATTTTCCAATGACACATTCACTCGTGTTTGTATCCTGTCCTGTGGAATAAATGGTATTACTCTCTGTTCCAGCAAAATCTTCTATAAAATGATTTGTATTGTAAGTGATATCAAGTGCGAACGTATTTGTATTATTTCCTACGATGTAGTAGTATAGGTTTGAATCATCGCTCGTTGGAGAAGCCGTGAATATATTATGACTAACATCAAAATACCCGAAAATGTTATTATAGTTTAGACTCAGCGCACTCAATATAGTTACCCAATTCGTTCCTTTATCTGTGCTATATAGAATAATATCGTCTACGCCTGATCGTTCGGCTACTATATATGCATAAGTTGACCCGTGAACATGAATAGTTAACTTATTTAGATGACTGTTCTCGTTACTCGTCAATGTAGGGTTACTAATTGACTTCATCGTCCAATTTTCTCCTCCGTCTTCGGTGACATATACCGAAAATAATGACTCCGCGTTTACTCCACCCACTACCATACCATATAACGGCGTTGTTTTGGAAAAGTCTATATTGTTTATGACAAAATCCGGCTTTTCGCGAATATGTATTTCGCTATGTCCGATTCTTGTTTTGCCGTTGATATCCATTGTATAATTGGATGTATTTGGCGAATAGGTATTGACACCCAGCGTTGTTCTATTTGATATTTTGCTTGTGCCTTCACAAATCGTCATCGTAGGAATAAACGACGAATCTGAGCTGGAATTATTTTCAGATAAAAGTCCGATTGTGCCAGTGGAGACATTATTATTTTCTATAAATCCACCTCCTCCAATTGACAGGCCCTTATTTGAAGTGTTCACAAAATGTTGAAAAATATTTGCCGACGCATCTGACGCAGTCAATACAATGCCGTCTGTAGTTTGGTAATTTGAACTAGCATCTGTATAATATTCACTTAAAAAACTGTTTGATACGGCGGAATTGGAGACCGATAATTGCGCTGAGATAGTCACATTGTTACTTACGTCTATTTTGGTAGTTCCATCACTTTGTAAATAGAGAGTGAGTGCGTCAATATAAATACTACCCACGTCGTTTTGAATCTTAAAATCACTGCCCGAATTTTGTAACGTTGCGATAAGGTTACCGGTGGTATCAAGGTCGCTTGCGTGAAATTCAAGCGACGACACATTTCCATTTGCTTTTGTTTTCACTCCTGTGCCGTCATTATTGGATACTAATATACTGTTTGTTTTATTTCGTTCACTTCTTACGGAAAACATGGTAGTATCTACATTCGTATTTCCATTCACCGTATCGCTGTTTTCATATACTTCAAAAAAATGGCGTGGGGCATTTGTTCCTATGCCTACAGTTGTTAAATTTCCACCTATATAATTGGTTGCCGATTGATAGGTATCCGTTAGGTTGCTTATAGGTGCGCTTGGAGTCGTAAATCCAGGGTCACCTTCTACTTTTTTGTTCACTATATTATCTACAAATAATATTCGGTTGTCTACAAACACACTGTTTCCAGCAAATACACTACCAATTGACACCGTATTTTGTGTGGATAATACATTGCCTGTAACGTCTTGATAACCTTGAACAGTTATACTATCAGTAAACGTTAATACAGTCGTGTTTTGTTTGCGCACCAAAATTCTATCGGTAACAATCGTTCCAACTCCCAGGTTGTTTATATTGTTTGTTTTATAAATACCTCCATACGATTTCCAAGAAGCAGCTGACATTTTTATCTCGTTATAATAATCCTATAAATTATGTTGTGTTTATTTCCTTTGTTTTCTCCTTTTCTTACTCACTTGCATAATAACTTGATTTTTCTAAAACTATTTTTCCTTGTAATGATATCCATACAAGAAGATATCTAAATAAAAATACCTTTATTCTTCACGTTCTTTATGTTTTGTCTTACTTATCCTTTGTTTCGCTGGTTGCGTTTTCCGTATTTGTAAATACACTTTGTGGCTTTTTCGCAGTTTCTTGGATTTTCTTATAGAAATCAATGACTTTCGGGTTCGCACCAATTCGTTCGGGGTTAAATTCAGATAAATATAGCCCTTCTAGTGATTTTACTCTCGAAAGAGCGACATAACTTTGTCCGTATTCGAAAATTCGGTTTCCAATATCTATTTCTGCGTTCGCAAGCGTGGTTCCTTGGATTTTATGAATAGTCAGCGCCCATGCCAACACAAGCGGATATTGCCCTACAGCAACACATGGGATATCATCTGATTGCCAGTAGTATCGGTTGATTTCGCGAATGACACCATTGGAAAACCGAACCACTGGAGTTTGAACGGTATCTTTGATCACAAAATCAATTACTACGCCCTGTGAACCGTTACAAATTCCCGCATTCATGTCTAAATTTATAGTACACATTACAAGACACCCTTTTTTCAATCGCAATAGTGGTTGACATGGACAGTTTGTAGTCAGATACTGTGCCTCCATTTCCAAGTCTTTTGGCTTCGCATTTTTAACCTTGGTAGCCTCGTCTTTTGTAAAACTTTTTGTGTTGTCCAATTTTACAGTGCAGTTTGTCATGACGTCAATATTATATACAATTTCATGTTCGTTTATCTTAGAATACATTGTTGAATTCGTTAAATCTGCTTTCGCCCGATTGGGGAAAAGTTTTGTGGGAGTTTTTTCTTTTGACTCTTCGCATTTTCTATTCACATGTTGTGATAGAATATCAATAGAGGATTCGCTTATCTCTCCCTCACGAATTTCCTGAAGAATGTTAATGTAGATTGGGTCTTGTTGGCGGAAGATAGTCTTTAATTCAATGTGGTTTTCCGGTTTGAATGTCGCATACCATAATGGAGTTTCAAAACAAAATTTACCTGAATCTGGTTGACCATGCGTCTCTATGGGCGGTAATTGGAAGAAATCGCCAATAAATACCACTTGCATACCGCCAAATGGTAAATCTGAGTGTTTTACACGTCTTCCAATCTCTTCAATAATCTCAAACACCTTTTTTGATAACATGCTCACTTCATCTAAGATAATCGTTTGCGCGGATTTCCACGATTTCAATGCGAACTTGTTAAATAACACCGATTTCACCACCTCTTCTTTGGTGCCCTTTGCCAATTTAATCCCACTCCACGAATGAAGTGTCTTCGCATTACATTCTAACAGTAAAGCCGCACAGCCGGTCATAGCACATACTGCTATTTTTTTTGAAGAATTCATGCTCGCCAGTTCATACATCTTTTTAATCAAATATGTTTTTCCAGTGCCTGCTGGTCCAGTAAGGAATAGATTTTCTCGCTTCGCAAACTTTTCCAGCGCGATTCGTTGTTCGTTAGATAAACCTTGAAACATATTTTCGGAAATCTCCATTTCTTTGTTAAATGTAATCCGCTTAATAGACGAAGATTCTGGGCGTTCTTCGTCTATTTTATAGGCAAAATCCTCTATTTTGGTAACTTTGAGACTCATATTGTTTAACTATCTTGTTATTATTATTTGCTCTGTATATCAATTTTATGTTGAGGGTCTTTTATTTTTTCTATTCGTGTTCAACTTCTAAGAGAAAAGAAAAATCAGTTCCATTAAGTGACACAATATTGCCATTTTCATACAACAATTTCACGTTCAATTTAAGTAGATCTGTTTTCCCGCTGTATGTTCTCGTATCGCTGTGCAGTAATCCATTTTCTAGACTAGCGATTAATAGTTTTCCAAAACCATAGTTGGCGTTATCAATGGAAACGCGACCAATTATGTTTTTGTTAATCAGTGAATTTGTTAATGGAGTAATAAAGGACCGCTGGTTTCCCTTGTTGTTATATTCGTCCACCGCGAGATACAGATACCTAGGGATATTCATATTGACAACCGATAAAGTATTCACTATAGGCTGTCCTGATGGTCCGTATCCACTTACTCCTGCGTTTGCGGAATAACCAGTTTCGGATATTAAATCATAATCTACAGTGATAGATGAACTTCTAAAACCTAACATCCAGCCTAAGCTGCTTGTAAAATTAAGCATATTAGATACACCCTGATAATCAGAAGAAAAGTCCACCGTCATATTTGAACCCTTTGAGTATATATGCGCTTTGGTGCCTAGTGTAGTAGATGAAATATCAAACACTAAATCGTCCGTATCTGCGGTAGGGATCGTTTCACCACTTTGGTCAATGCGGTCAAGCAGTTGTATTCTGGCGTTGATTGCGCTTGTTAACTCTGTTGCCGTATATTGCCCATCGGGAACAATAATCACGTCTTGATAAAAAGATAGATTGCTATTGCCACTTGCGTCAGCCTTACCGATAAAGGTAATGTTACTCGCCGCATTTTGCGAAGTTACATCGTCCTGGGGAGCAACATTTACATTTTCATTGTTAGTTGAATCATATGCGACGGTATTATTAATAATTTTAAAGCTATTATTACCCAAAGCATTTGAAACATTGTAAAACACGCATGGAATTTCTACACTTTTTACTTTCATGGATTTTACTTCGTTAATGCGTTCAGGAATATAAATGTTATGATTTACTTCCGTTGTATAGTTGAATGACGGATTCGGCGTAGCAGTTTCACCACATACTCCGTCGCTACATTTGGAAAGAGGGTAGGGATCGCGAGAAGCGTAATCTTCTCTAAATCTTGTGTCTACATTAATATATTTGGTTTTGTTGGGCTTGTGAACGTTAGTCATAATCATATGACTCCCATATTGATTAGTTGTTGGTTGCATAAATATATCATTTCTGTTAAAACAATCACTCATAATGACCTTTATATAATATAATATGATTATATAAATTCTCTATTCTGGAACAAAAACCTTTGTTACCTTGGTGGATTTCATATTTTCCTTTTCGGAATTTGCCTTTTTGGCGGGTGCTTTCTTGTTCTTCATGCCTTCCTTCTCCTCCTTGTTATTCATGCCTTCCTTCTCCTCCTTGTTATTCATGCCCTCATATAAGCCTACTCTGCGCAGAGCCATAGTAATCGCGAACAAAGAAACTACAGAAATAGCAATAGTTGCTACACGGCGGTTTGAGATGATCTTTTTAAACATTATATAAAGTCGCTATACTTTATTTTTTCCACAAGTTGAACATGATATTGTCCCTTTTAATCTATCCACCATATTGAATCTTAAATCTTCAGTTACTAAACTGCTTTTGGGTCTGGGGTGTTTTTTGGGGTCGATAAGTTGTTGGGTTTTATTCGCGCTAAATAATAAATTCATAACAAAATTGATTTCTACTATATTACATATAGACTATGTTACCTTACGAAAAATCAATAACATGTCTTCATCCACATCCAATTACTGTTGTAAATATTGTAAAAAAGGCTACATAAAGAAACATAACTTTGACCGACATGTTAGCACGTGTGAATTCTTTTATAAAACGAAGGACGAACAAGCGGATATATTGGACAATCACGCCCGTGTCCCGAGTATGCGAGAGATGTATTCCTTACTACAAGACATGTCGCTACGCATTCAGAAGTTAGAAAAAGACAATACGAACTTGCGACAGACCGCCAATCGTCAGGCAAACCCTCTTACTATGTTGAAAATAATCAAGCCCGAAATTGGGTTCTCGGATTGGTTGGTCAAATATGTTCTTCCTGACATCAATCAACATTTGGACACTGTTTTAAACAATACACTGTACGATGGAATACATAATTTGCTGGAGCAAGTATTTGACGATATCCATGATAGGAGTTATCTCCCGATTCAGTTTGTTTCTAGTAAACAAATGACTCTTTATGTATACGATTCAAATAGCGAAAATAAGAATACGTGGAAAATGCTAACCAATTCTGAATTGAACAAGCATATTGGTACGATTACCCGACGGTTCCATGTTGAATTTGGTATATGGTGGGAAAACAAACGAGCGTTGCTTAACGAGCAAGATGATGAGTTGTTTCCTGGCTATTTCGGGAAGATTTTCTCGGATGACAAGTTATGTCGGCGCCAAATAAAAAAGCTGCTGTGTTCCTGTCTGTCTAATAAGGATGAAATCATATAATAGAAAATTGATATTGTTGTGTTGTTGTTTGTATTTTTTATAATCCAAAACGAATACTATGTCTCTTGGTCCAGTTCCTGATTATTTGGCGAAAAGATATCCTCATCCTCGCGATGAACATATTTCGTTTGAAGAGGGACCCCATATTTATACAATTCATGGAGAACGCGGAACATATACTTCCGTCACCACCTGGAATCATAGCCATTTTTCCAAATTTGATTCGTCTGTCGCACTCAAGGCTGTATTGAGAAACCCAAAACATAAAAACGACCCTACTTATAAATATTACCAAAAAAGCGAGGAAGACATCTTGGCTATGTGGAGTTCAAATGAGGCAGCTGAAGCCGGAACCAGAATGCATTATCATATTGAGTGCTTTTACAACTACATGGAGGTGGAGCATGATGGTAGCGAAGAATTTGATTATTTCCTTCGGTTTGAAGAGGACTATAAGGACAAATTCAAGCCTTATAGAACGGAATGGATGGTCTATCACGAAGAATTAAAGTTGTGTGGTTCCATTGATATGATCTTTGAAAATCCGGATGGCACATTGCAGATTTATGATTGGAAGCGAAGCAAAGGGATTGAATATGAATTTGATAATCCGAGATATGCGAAAAATGCTACCACCGCTTGTATTTCACATTTACCAGATAAGAATTTCTGGCACTATTCGTTACAACTGAACGTTTATAAATACATTTTGGAGGCAAAATACGGGAAAAAGGTCACAGATATGTATTTAGTGTGTCTGCATCCAAACAATGCGAATAAATCCTACGACCGCATTCAGGTGAATCACTTAGATAAAGAAATCCAGGATTTGATGGAGTTGAGAAGACAGCAGGTAGAAGAAGAATAAAAACAATATAAATGTATTTCTTTTATGTTTATTATATTATTACCGTCAAAACCATATATTATGATACAATTCGTAGATGTTATATCTTATTTGAGAAAACGACAAACACCGCTGCTGTTTTTTTCATTCGCATTTGTATATCCCGTATCAAAATTGTTGTATGCCCGGGTTCAACATTATCTATTTCCTCCTGAAAAAACGAAGACTGAGATGGAGCAGTATGTTGAAAAACATACGCAAAAGTTTTTGAAAACATTTGACGAATATTCAAGCAAAGAATGGAACACGAATGTATCGTTGGATTTTTATGATAACAAAAAGTTGAAGGCAAGTTTGCGAGAAGCGAACAATGAACTAGAACGAGCATGGAAAACAAAATTGCTGTTTGAATATACTCCTCGTGGGAATATTGTGATGTATTATGACCCATATAAAATGGGCTTTGCCTATTATAGTGACAATACAAGTATACCATATAGCATATTGAATGCGGTCGCAATGAAGTATGTGATTACGTTCCGATGTCATGATTTCTTTTTTGATAATCAAGATTTGAAAAAACTTTCCCCCCTTATCAAAATACATTCTACCGAAGTGAAAGAAGAGTCCAAGGAACAGAAAAAAGAAAGTGACGCCTTCAAACAAAAAATGAAGGATGCTCCTTTTTTAAAAAGGAGAAAACAAGACAAAAAGGAGGAGCCCGTAAATAAGGAGAGTAAAGAAACGGAGATTAAAAAGGAGGAACCTCCCAAACACATTAACTGCTTTGTTCATATGGGAAAAATGTATAATTTTTCCTTTTTGAATGTTCCAGCTAAAATAAAAAATAACAACGTAAATTTTTCTTCTGGATTTCTAGATGCGCTCGAACAGGAAACCACCCTGCAAAAACAAGTCATGAACTACAAAGATTACAAGAACAGTCTTGTGGAAAGTGTATAAATAATTTTATATCATGATGAAATTATTTATTCAGTTATGAATCCTATTTAAAATTGTATTGTTTGCGTAGTATTTATCACATATACAACTGTTGTTCCTTGAACAGATAAGTTACTATTGCAACTTACATCGCCGCCTACAACTAATGTTGAATCCATGTTTGTAGCACCCACTATATTCACTCCATGATTGAAAGATACATCACCCTCGGCGCCAATTCTCATGCGTTCATTTCCATCAGTGAAAAACTGTAGTTCATTGTTATCAGCGCCAGCACTAGTCTCGGCGCTAATGTAGGTATTGCCATCCACGTCTTTTACGCCGCCAAGAGAACCCCATGTATTACCCGCACCAAAACCTTCAAATTGGTCTTGGTCAGTATTATAACGGATGAGACCTTTATAAGAAGCATCTCCACCATTGTTTACCGGACGTTCACCGATTGTTCCCTTGGGTAAACGAATGGCATTGTTTGAACTAATGTCAAATACAATGGTGCTGTTTGGTGTAGCATTAATACCCATATTTCCAGATAACTGTATATTTGCGTTGAAGGAAGCATCATTTTGAACTGTTAATGTGGAACTTAATGTGGTAGCATCAGTCACATCCAATGTGGAACTTAATGTGGTTGCCAAAGCTACATCCAATGTGGAACTTAATGTGGTCGCTTTTGTAACATCCACGTTGTTATAGAAAATAGCATCGCCATCTGATGTAATTTGCGCCTTGTCGTCGTTGCTTATTCTGAAGTTGATTGATTGTCCAGATGCAGAATTCAGATAGGTCATACCAGACGCATTTTGTAAAAGAGCATATTCTGTTATACTTCTACGGTCTATATGAGAAAATCCAGCACCATCAAACATACCTGTAAATCCAATATGCGCTTTGCCCAAATAGTGTCCACTATCGACGTCATAAGACATTCTTAGATCTGTTCCGGTTATGTTAAAAGCGGAAAAATTGGCGTTTATAGTAGTTGGCCCGTTAACTGTTAATGTGGAACTTAATGTGGTTGTTCCATCAATCGTCGCAGACCCACTTGTTGAGATATCACCATTTAACGACAAGTCATTCGTAATAATAACTTCGTAATTGTTGACAGTAGTATTCATGGTCATCGTGTCTTTTGTCTGGAAGACCGCTAAGTTACCTTGAATGGTGAGGTCGCCGTTCAAAGACAAATCACCGCCAACAAAGAGATTGTTGTTCATAGAAGTGTCACCTGCGATTACCAATGTAGACTCCATCGTAGTAGCACCAACCACATTTACTCCGTGATTAAACGACGCATCGCCAGATTCGTCTATGATCATACGCTCAGAACCAGCAGTATAGAATTGGAGTTGGTCGTTATCCGCATTCGCACTTGTTTCGGCTGTAATATACGTGTCCTGATCCACATCTTTTACTCCACCCAATGACCCCCAAGCATTTCCAGCTCCGAAACCTTCAAACTGGTCTTGTTCTGAATTGTAACGGATAATACCCTTATATGTCGCATTTCCAGCATCGCCTGAATTATCTACTGGACGTTCATTGGTAGTTCCCTTTGGTAACTGAATCGCATTGGTAGAATTAATATTTAATACAAGATTGGCGTTTGGTTCGGTGTTTATACCCATATTTCCAGACAAGTATATGTTTGAATTGAAAGATGCATCGCGTTGAACCTCTAGTGTAGAACTTAATGTGGTTGTTCCACCAACCGATAATGACGTATTCATAGATACATCACCCGTTACCAACATTGTTCCAGACAGATCCAAATTTGTAATCGCATTCTTACTTGCTTTACCTATAGCCACCTTGTTATCTACTACCGATAATAATTGTTGAACTTCTTCTTCTCCACTCGCTTGAACTTCTATACCGCCTTGACTGAACGACAACGAACCAGCATCTTCTGCGCTCGCACCAGCGAAATTAATCGTATTGTTACTGATAAACAGGCTTCCAAACGGTTTTTCGGCACTACCCAGATTTGATACATTTTCATGTAGAGGAAGCAAATCACCAGATAATGTAATCGTTCCTTCCACATACATATTTTTATTAAAGGATGCGTCTTGTGAAACTTCTAACGTAGATGTCAACGTCGTCGCATTCTGGACTTCCAGTGTAGAAGCAAGGATGGTTGCGTTCGCAACATCCAAAGTGGAACTTAATGTGGTTCCCAAATCCACCTGTAACGTGGAATCCATTGTAGTGGCTCCTCCGATAGAAATATTCGTGTTCATAGACACATCGTTCTGGACTTCCAATGTGGAAGACAGTGTGGTTGCTTCACTGACCCCAAGAGTGGAACTTAATGTAGTTGCTTCAGTGACTCCGAGAGTGGAACTTAATGTGGTTGCGTTTGTAACATCCAACGTGGAACTTAATGTGGTTGCTTCAGTGACTCCGAGAGTGGAACTTAAAGTCGTTGCCTTTGTAACATCCAACGTGGAACTTAAAGTCGTTGCCTTTGTAACATCCAACGTGGAACTTAATGTGGTTGATTCAGTGACATCCAATGTGGAACTTAATGTCGTTGCCTTTGTAACATCCAATGTGGAACTTAAAGTCGTTGCATTTGTAACATCCAACGTGGAACTTAATGTGGTTGCTTCAGTGACTCCGAGAGTGGAACTTAATGTGGTTGCCTTTGTAACATCCAACGTGGAACTTAATGTGGTTGCTTCAGTGACTCCGAGAGTGGAACTTAATGTGGTTGCGTTTGTAACATCCAACGTGGAGCTTAATGTGGTTCCCAAATCCACCTGTAATGTGGAATCCATTGTAGTGGCTCCTCCGATAGAAATATTCGTGTTCATAGACACATCGTTCTGGACTTCCAACGTGGAACTTAATGTGGTTGCTTGAGTGACCCCAAGAGTGGAAGACAATGTGGTTGCGTTTGTAACATCCAATGTGGAAGACAATGTGGTTGCGTTTGTAACATCCAATGTGGAACTTAAAGTCGTTGCTTCAGTGACCCCAAGAGTGGAAGACAATGTGGTTGCGTTTGTAACATCCAATGTGGAAGACAGTGTGGTTGCTTCAGTGACCCCAAGAGTGGAACTTAAAGTCGTTGCCTTTGTAACATCCAATGTGGAACTTAATGTGGTTGCTTCAGTGACCCCAAGAGTGGAACTTAAAGTCGTTGCCTTTGTAACGTCCAACGTGGAACTTAATGTGGTTGCTTCAGTGACCCCAAGAGTGGAACTTAAAGTCGTTGCCTTTGTAACATCCAACGTGGAACTTAAAGTCGTTGCTTCAGTGACCCCAAGAGTGGAAGACAATGTAGTTGCTTTTGTAACATCCAATGTGGAACTTAATGTGGTTGCTTCAGTGACCCCAAGAGTGGAACTTAAAGTCGTTGCTTCAGTGACCCCAAGAGTGGAAGACAATGTGGTTGCCTTTGTAACATCCAACGTGGAAGACAATGTGGTTGCCTTTGTAACATCCAATGTGGAAGACAGTGTAGTTGCTTCAGTAACATCCAATGTGGAAGACAGTGTAGTTGCTTCAGTAACATCCAACGTGGAGTTTAATGTGGTTGCTTCAGTGACCCCAAGAGTGGAACTTAATGTCGTTGCCTTTGTAACATCCAATGTGGAACTTAATGTGGTTTCTAAGCCAATGTTTAATGATCCATCAATCATCGCAGACCCACTTGTTGAGATATCACCATTTAACGACAAGTCGTTCGTAATAATGACTTCGTAGTTATTCACTGTAGTATTGATGGTCATTGTGTCTTTTGTCTGGAAGACTGCTAGGTTACCTTGAATAGTGAGGTCGCCGTTCAATGACATATCTCCACCAACAAAGAGATTGTTGTTCATAGAAGCATCTCCGTCCACTACCAACGTAGAATTTAATGTTGTAGTTCCACCTATGAATAGTGATTCATTCATAGAAATATCACCCAAAGCATCAATAATCATACGCTCAGAACCCGCAGTATAGAATTGAAGTTGGTCATTGTCTACATTCGCACTTGTTTCAGCTGTAATATATGTATCCTGGTCTACATCTTTTACCCCACCTAATGACCCCCAAGCATTTCCCGCTCCAAAACCTTCAAACTGGTCTTGGTCTGAATTATAACGAATAATTCCCTTATATATAGCATTTCCAGCATCTCCTGAGTTGTCTACGGGACGCTCATTCGTAGTTCCTTTTGGTAAACGAACCGCATTAGTAGAATTAATATCTAATACAAGATTCGCGTTTGGTTCGGCATTTATACCCATATTTCCAGACAAGTATATATTTGAATTGAAAGATGCATCGCGTTGAACCTCTAGTATAGAACTTAATGTGGTTGTTCCGCCAACCGATAATGACGTATTCATAGAAACATCGCCAGTTACCAACATTGTTCCAGATAGGTCCAGATTCGTTGTTGCGTTCTTACTTGCTTTACCTATTGCGACTTTGTTATCTACTACCGATAATAATTGTTGAACTTCTTCTTCACCGCTTGCTTGGACTTCTAGTCCACCTTGACTGAATGACAACGAACCGGCATCGTCGGCATTCGCACTTGCGAAATTAATCGTATTGTTACTAATGAAGAGACTTCCAAATGGTTTTTCGGCACTACCCAAATTGGATACATTTCCGTGTAGAGGAAGCAAATCGCCCGATAATGTAATCGTTCCTTCTACATACATATTACTATTAAATGATGCATCTTGTGAAACTTCTAACGTAGATGTCAACGTCGTCGCATTCTGGACTTCCAGTGTGGAACTTAATGTGGTTCCCTGATTAACTTCTAATGTAGAAACCATTAATGTTGCTCCTCCAATTGAAACCGCCGAGTTTAATAAAACATCGCTCTGAACCCGCAATGTGGAAGAAAGAACTGTAGAACGTTCAACATTCAATGTGGAACTTAATGCGGTAGCCCCTCCGATAGAAACAGAAGTATTCAAGGAAACGTCGTTCTGGACTTCCAATGTAGAAGCAAGGACGGTTGCGTTCGCAACATCCAATGTGGAACTTAACGTGGTTCCCAAATCCACTTGTAATGTGGAATCCATTGTAGTGGCTCCTCCAATAGAAACATCGGTGTTCATAGACACGTCATTCTGGACTTCCAATGTGGAAGCAAGAGTCGTTACGTTCGCAACATCCAACGTGGAACTCAAGATAGTTCCCAAATCCACTTGTAATGTGGAATCCATTGTGGTGGCTCCTCCGATAGAAACAGCAGTGTTCATAGACACGTCTTTCTGAACTTCTAAGGTAGAATTTAACTGTGTCACCCCCTCCACAGATAGACCACTATTAAAAATCGCATCTTGCTCTACATTCAAATTGGAATATAACTTCGTTGAACCAATTACATTCAGTGACGCATTCAGTGACGCATCACTTCCAACAAACAACATAGAATTCAATGAAACATCGCCCTCTACGTGTAGGTTTGACGCAAGTGTAGTTGTATTTGTTATATCTAATGTAGAATTTAAAGTCGCTGCTAGGTCTACTTGTAAAGTTGATTGTAATGTAGTTGCGGTGAGAACATCTAATGTAGAGTTTAATGTTGCTGCTCCCCCAACGGAAATTTCCGTATTAAATGACGCATCGTTTTGAACTTCTAATGTAGAAGCCAATGTTGTTACATTCGCAACATCTAGCGTAGAAGCCAACGTTGTTACATTCGCAACATCTAGCGTAGAATTTAATATCGCCGATTCAGTAACTTCTAATGTAGAACCCAATGTCGTTACATTCGCAACATCTAACGTAGAATTTAATGTAGCTGATTCTTTAATAAACGTATTTCCATTTAACGATACATCGCCTCTTGCGTAGAAATTTCCATTCAACGATAAATCATTCGTTATTATGATTTCATAATTATTCACCGTTGTATTAATTGTAGTATTTTCTTGCGTCTGAAACACAGACAGGTTTCCGTCAACTGTAAAATCACCTTTTATTACGGCATTTCCATCAATCGTCGTGTTTCCAGATATATCTATGTTCTCATTCACACGAATGTTTCCTCCAACCACCAGGTTCGCATTCAAAGAAACATCGCTTGTAACAAACGCTGTTCCAGATATATCCAAATTGGTAATTGAACTTGAGCTTGACTTACCTATTGCTAATTTATTATCCGCAGCAAATAACGGTTGCTGAACTTCATCACTATCACCGGCTCTAATCTCCAATTTACCTTCGTTGAATGACAATGAACCAGCATCCGCCACTTCAGGCGCAACAAAATAAATCGTATTGTTGCTAATATACAGTCCTGCAAATGGATTAGATTCTGATCCCAGCGAATAAGTGCTTCCAACAGAAGGAATGATATCTCCCGAAATTGTGGTAATACCTTCAATATACAAGTTGCCATTCAATGAAACATCATTGTTGACTTCTAATGTAGAATTCAATACTGTTGCACCTCCCACTGAGAGTAGTCTATTCAATGACGTGTCGTTTTGAACTTCTAGCGTAGAAGTCAACGTTGTTGCATTTAATACATCCAATGTGGAACTTAATGTAGCATTTGATATAACATTTAATGTGGAACTTAACGTTGTTATGTTGTCTACATTCAGCGTGGAAGTCATATTAGACGCACCTACCACATATAATGATGAATTCATTGTAGATACTCCTCCAATGGACATAGCCGCATTTAATGAAACGTCGCCTTGAACTTCTAGTGTAGAAGCTAATGTAGTTACATTCGCTACATCTAAAGTAGAATTGATTGCGGTTGCTCCTCCTACAGAAAGAATTGTATTCAAGGATACGTCGTTCTGAACTTCCAGTGTGGAAGCAAGGACAGTTGCGTTCGCAACATCCAATGTGGAACTCAATGTGGTTCCCATATCTACTTGTAATGTGGAGTCCATTGTGGTGGCTCCGCCAATAGAAACATCGGTGTTCATAGACACGTCGTTCTGAACTTCCAGTGTGGAAGCAAGAACAGTTGCGTTCGCAACATCCAATGTGGAACTTAGGGTTGTCGCGTCAGACACGTTCAATGTGGAACTCATCGTCGCTGCTTTGAAAACATCCAAGGTAGAATTCATAGACGCCGCGTTGGAAACATCCAAGGTAGAATTCATAGACGCCGCTTTGGAAACATCCAAGGTAGAATTCATCGTCGCTGCGTTGGAAACATTCAGCGTGGAGCTCAGAGTGGTTGCTTCAGACACATTCAGCGTGGAGCTCAGAGTGGTTGCTTCAGACACATTCAGCGTGGAGCTCAGAGTGGTTGCTTCAGACACATTCAGCGTGGAGTTCAACGTCGTTACGTCAGACACATTTAGCGTGGAGCTCAACGTCGTTACATCAGACACATTCAGTGTGGAATTCAGAGTTGTCACGTCAGACACATTCAGTGTGGAATTCAGAGTTGTCACGTCAGATACATTCAGCGTGGAATTCAGAGTTGTTACGTCAGACACATTCAGTGTGGAATTCAGTGTTGTTACGTTAGACACATTCAGGGTGGAATTCAGTGTTGTTACGTTAGACACATTCAGGGTGGAATTCAGTGTTGTTACGTTAGACACATTCAGTGTGGAATTCATGTTCGCTACATCAGATACATTCAATGTGGAATTCAGAGTTGTTACATCAGACACATTCAGCGTGGAATTCAGGTTCGTTACATCAGACACATTCAGCGTGGAATTCAGAGTTGTTACGTCAGAGACGTTCAGCGTGGAACTCAGTGTTGTTACGTCAGAGACGTTCAGCGTGGAATTCAGGTTCGCTACGTCAGAGACGTTCAGCGTGGAATTCAGGTTCGCTACGTCAGACACATTCAATGTGGAATTCAGCGTGATATTTCCACCTACATATACATTCGCGTTTAATGACACATCATTTTGAACTTCTAAAGTGGAATCCAGTGTTGTTCCTCCCGCGACTGATAACCTCGTATTCATTGAAACATCCTCTTGAACCTCCAGTGTAGAATTCAGTGTGGTCGTGCCACCTACAACCAAATTAGAACTTATATTTGTATCGCTTCCAAGTGTAATTGTCGCGTCTTTTGCGTATATTTCGTTCACGTTCAGCTCTTTGCTTATTTGGACATTACCGGACACATCAAGACTCGCTTGTGCGCTCGCACTGTCCTTATTAATCGCGACTTGCTGATTAACCACATTAATCGGTGTTACATCTAGTCCGACGGATTGTCCCAGTTCGTCCGTTGTTTCGGTTTCAACACCACCATTGTTAATGGATAGTTTGGTTTTGTTTCCATCTGCTCCTATGAAATTAATTGAACCTGTGCTGAAATATAAATCCCTGAATGGATATTCTTGACTGCCAATATCAAATGCCAGCGCAGTTGTAGGAAGAATGTCGCCAGATACCGTGATAATATTATTTACAAATATTCCACCATTGAAAGACGCATCTCCGTTTAGATTTAAGTTATTCAGAGAAATATCCGCATTAAAATTTACGGCGTCATTGAAGTCTACAGGCTTATTAAATTCTGAGGTCTCATTAAACGTCGCAGTATCATTCATAAAAACTGGATTGTGAAAAATAGCATCGTCATTCACTTGAAGCCCCGAATTAATTAATACATTACCCATTATAAATGCACCTCCGTTCATTGATAAATCCTTTCCTATATTTAAACCCGCGTTTAGCGACAAATCTACATCTGGGTTGATTTCTGTAAATCCATTGATAGCTTCTGATGGAATAGAATTTGAAGGATATATTGCGTAAAAATTACCACATACATCTACATTTCCCGCTAATACCGCATCTCCACTTACATCCAACGTTGAGAATAGTTTGGTCATTCCATTTACAGATAAATCAGTTGTTATGCTCAGATTGCCCTCAATTGTTCCGGGACTCATCACTCCCGTTGGTCCTCGTTCGCCAGTATAGCCAGTCACACCTGTGTAGCCTGTGTAGCCAGTGTAGCCAGTCGGACCAGTATTTCCTGTGGGACCAGTATTTCCTGTGGGACCAGTATTTCCTGTGTAACCTGTGTAACCTGTCGGACCGGTATTACCCGTGGGGCCGGTATTACCCGTGGGACCGGTGTTTCCTGTGTAACCCGTGTAACCCGTGGGGCCGGTATTACCTGTAGGACCGGTATTACCGGTAGGTCCAGTATTACCAGTGGGTCCAGTATTACCGGTAGGTCCAGTATTACCAGTGGGCCCAGTATTACCAGTGGGCCCAGTATTACCGGTAGGTCCAGTATTACCGGTAGGTCCAGTATTACCAGTGGGCCCAGTATTACCGGTAGGTCCAGTATTCCCTGTGGGTCCGGTATCGCCGGTATGTCCAGTATAGCCGGTAGGTCCAGTATTCCCTGTGGGTCCAGTATTACCAGTAGGACCGGTATTACCCGTAGGACCGGTATTACCCGTAGGTCCGGTATTACCCGTAGGTCCGGTATTACCCGTAGGTCCGGTATTACCAGTAGGTCCGGTATTACCCGTGGAACCAGTATTACCCGTGGGACCGGTGTCGCCTTGTAGACCAACCGGTCCCATTAACCCTTGAATACCAGTAGGTCCGGTATTACCAGTAGGGCCGGTATTACCAGTAGGGCCGGTATTACCTGTAGGGCCTGTATTACCCGTGGGGCCTGTATTACCCGTAGAACCGGCTGGACCGATGTATCCAGTGTATCCCGTATAACCAGTGGGTCCAGTATATCCAGTGTTACCTGTCGCTCCGGTCATGCCGGTGTAACCAGTATGTCCAGTAGGCCCAGTGTTGCCAGTAGGCCCAGTCATACCGGTATACCCAGTTAGACCTTGAGGCCCCACAACACCTTGTGTTAAAAACCATAAGGCTGCGCTTACAATGCCGCCGCCACTACCGTCCGTACACTTGATATTAATATAATCACCTACTTCCACATTCAGACTTAAATCAGATAATGAACCAGATAAGTCCACTCCTGATAATTGTATTCCACTATATGTATTATTTTTCCACACTTGAATCACACCACTCACGTCCGGGGTTTCTGATGCTCTTACGCCAATGTAGTTTAAACTACAATCTATTCCCATTTGAATGCCATAAGTGTCCGAATTCACATTTCCGCTTCCATAAGAAAAAGAAAATCCACTTCCACTACTGAGGTCAAATCCATTGCTTTCAGCAAATATAGAAATGACTCCTCCGTTCGTTGGTCCAACTGGTCCAGTTACACCCGTATAACCGGTATAACCGACCGGACCAATACTACCCACCGCTCCCGTTGGACCAGTTCCTAAAACTACTGAACAGTCACAGTCATTGGTTACCGGAACATTATACCAACTTGGCGATAGAGGATCTCCCAGTTCATCAGTCTCACATGAACTTTTTAATTCTTTTAATTTTTTGATTGCGATGTAATCGCTGGAAGACATCTATAGAATATATACTGATAATAACGCGAAATATTCTAAATTATAGAAACTTCTATCTCAATAAAAATAGTATCTATGTTTTTATTGAGATACATGTATGTATATTTATTTGTTTTCATTCTTTTTTTTCCATTCCAAGTAGCCTATGCTTTTTTCCAAGTCAAACGACATTTCTAGATGAGACTTTGCGATTTCGTAGCCTTTCCGATCTTTTTCACTTAATGACTTCAAGTATGCCTCTTGCATTTGCTCTTCTTGTGTGTTATCTGCCATGATTGTATAGTCGTAATTCATAATAACATTCTGTTTTTATTATGATTCAATTTTGTATATTTACGTTCCGATCAAAGGAGTCCTGTTGATACTTGATTTTGGTGTCTCATTGTTACCAACGCAATCCTTCTTTAAGGTGGACAAATATTGACTTTGAGGAATAGCCACGAAATCGCTCTCGGGTTGGGTAATTACACAAGAACCGTTCGCCAAGTTAATATGAGAACTAGAATTCACCTCGTTAGAAGATGCGTCAATTTGTGCGCAGCAATCAATCTCTTTTTGTGCGATGTTCGTAATATACACACTTTGATAAGTATTGTTTTGGTTACTATCGGGCTTCACGTTATTATACAGAGCAGACGTCTTTTTGTATTTGGTATCTATCAAACCGCGGGTATTAATAGAACTGGACTTCACTACGCTTGCGTCTTCCACATTACACACAGTAGACGCCTTGATATTATTGATAGGATACGTTCCACAGCAACCACCATGTCCTTTGGGCGTGGGACCTTTGTGAGGAGTATGAACGATTGTTCTAGACAAACTGGTTTGCCCCACGTATCCTTGGTTTCTATGCGTTCCGTTTAATGAAAATCCAGATGAACTGTTTGCGCTCATATTGTTATATTTTGCCTGTGCTTTCTTTTTCAAAACGGCTAATGACATTATACTATTTACTTATATATGTATAATTATATTTTATCTAGCCCTTCACTAAACTAAATGTTCTTTGTAAAACCTAATAAAAATATGGCCTAACAATATAAGAATGGACGATTTTGATTTAGATATTCAAAATTATAGTAACAATGATTTACTTAATTTTTTTCACTTACATAAGCAAACTGAGTATTCCCCTAGCGATATTGAACAAGTTGCGTATACTATCCAACATAAATTTACAAGCAATCCCGATATAAGTAAAAAATTCTGTAGTGATTTTATTCATTTTGTTGAAAAAGCGAAACAAAGAATCGTTGAATTCAAATGTAAAAAAGAACTCGCACGAAAGCCAACTTCTATCCCGAAAAATTATAAGTTGGATACTACGGAAGCCCCCTATATTCCTGAAGAGGTGGCGTCTCGTCATAATGAACTTGTTGAGCGCCCAGTTACACAGTATGTTCATTCTAGTCCAAGTGAGTTTTTTCCAGGCAACTTAAACCCCTTGAAAACTCGTATTATCACCAAATGTCTGAATATTGATACCAAATTCCGTGATAATTTCTATTACACCACCAGTTCTGATTTTTCATTACAAATGCCCATGAAATTCAATAAGGTGGTTTCCATGAAATTATCATCGTTGGAGTTTCCTGTGTCGTTTTACTCTATTTCTGAGTCATTTGGTAATAATTTTTTATACATGCATACAGAATATTATCCCATTTCTGAGGATGGCGTTGATTTATCTGGAAATCTCTATACAAAGGAAACGGTTCTTACAATTCCCGATGGAAATTATAATTCCGACGATTTAATCAGTAAATTAAACGCGCTCATCTCTCTTCGCGATAGTGAGGGTGCGTTGGTTGATTCTACCGACCCTTTCGCATATATTCAGTTTTCTTTGGATATTACTAGTAGTGGTTCGGGCACAGGAAAAGTAACCATTGCTCCATCAGGGGTATATTCAAATGCAATCAAGACCATCACGTTGGATTTCACTAAAAATATTAACAAGGAGTCCGATAATACGGACGTAAGTTCGCGATTTGGTTGGAATTTGGGTTTCACACAACGTAAATACCGAAATAAAAATACTTATACTGGCGATACTGTGATTGAACCCGCTACAACGCGTTATCTATATTTAGCAGTGGACGATTTTCATAATAACTCCAACAATCATTTCGTGAGTGTTTTCAAAAATTCGGTCATGAGCCCAAATATTTTGGCCAGGGTTTCACTGAAAGCATCGTATTTCAGTTTGTTGATGGAAAATGATTTTAATATCGTTACTGAACCCCGCAATTATTTTGGACCCGTAGACATTCAACGCCTACGCATACGCATTTATGATGAACGCGGAAACATATTAAATATGAACAATGCGAATTTTTCATTTTGTCTGGATTTTAAGATGTTGTATGACTTGTAAATTTTTTACTTATATTTTAGATTGGTAATATAAGTGAAGACATATAATTATGGATGCATCTAGCACACTTATTGATTTATCCAATGAATACCAATATGTAGATGGCATGATTATAACCGACGGGCTGACTGCGATTAATGCTACTGGTGGATTCGCAGTGGACATTAGTTTAACTGAAATTGAATTACTCGGTATGAATCCATTACGCGAGTTTGATTTAACCGAAACCCTACAAATAGATTACGATGTGCGCATTTTTAACGAAAAAATAGGTCTGTTCAAAGACGCATCCAACACAGTTATACTAGATACTTCTTTCAATGCTGACACAGAGGTCTTTCCAATTGATAGTTTTACTATTACGTTTGAAGATTTCAAAACCAATGTCACTGCCGAAAAGGTTACCTCGTTGGGCAAATTTGAAACATTGTATAGTGACTTCAAACAATACATCAATCGCTACTTCTATTACAACAATGAGTTCATATCTTTATTAAAAGGCGAAGATGCGACTGATATTAGTAACGGAATTTTTGATGCAGCCAAATTTGTTGAATTAATTAACGGACAATACATTAATACGGAAAACGAAACAGTCCCTAACTTTTCCGGTTCTATCGTATTGCAACAATTAAATCCGGTTTTGAGTTATATCCTAGAAGAAGACCCGTTTAATAACCGAACCGGGGTTGCTGATTTATCTTATTCGGTTAGTGATGGATTTGTAGCAGGGGATTTGGTTTTAGTGAATCCTGGAATGAGTGTTGTGTTACAGCTCATTGTAGACCAGCAGCCATTTATTACTGACGCATGTTATAATCTATTTACATTATCTACAACAACGGAAGCTCCCATTTTACTACGATTGGATAATTTATCATAATTTATCTTATTATATTGTAAGGATATGTCCGATTGCAGTTGTAATTCTTATCAATTATTTGTATTAGATGCTTCGGGCGGGTTTACAATACAGCAAAATTTACAAGATGTCAGCTTAAACGAACAAAATCCGTTGTCTGTATATGATATTTCTTCGGCTATACAGATACGACTGGGCGTGCGGTCGCTTAATTCGGCAATTGGTATTGAGAAAGACGACACCAACAGTAATGTAGTAGAAACTACGTATGACGCAAGCAGCGAATTGTTTTCCCCAAATACATTGACTTATACCACTACTGAACTATTAGAATCTATCACACAA
>Ga0209223_10001185_pt1 | contig 28861 bp, 3 predicted proteins | sample COG_06_FD_184750 | JGI IMG/M metagenome (GOLD analysis project Ga0209223, IMG submission 184750) | Pelagic Microbial community sample from North Sea - COGITO 998_met_06 (SPAdes) (version 2) | ecosystem: Environmental > Aquatic > Marine > Neritic zone/Coastal water | place: Helgoland, sampling...
GCTCGGCGGACGCGCAGCCACGGTCGCGCTTGGCACAACCTGTAGTACAAATCGTCCTTCCTCAGCCTCATGTGAAGGGAGCGTAAAGGTCATTGCATCGCCCACTCGGGAAACCATGACGTCACCGGTCTCAGTATCTGTGATTGTTACACAAACCTGCGCCCCTTCTGTAAACCCAACCACACGCATGGTGGTCTCGGTGTTGGCTTTGGATTTGACATACAAATCCGCTGTAGCATTGGTTGGCAAGGCTTTCGCACTGCAGCGCCAATCTCCAGCCTGCACTGCGATTTTGCCAGGGTAAGAACCCGAACCGCCCCTGTAACTGAGGTCGTAAGAAGGAAGGTATTCCACTGCTCCTTGGTCGCCAATGCGCATGACAACGGTTCCTGAACCAAATTCATTCTCGACCTCCACCACAAGGCGGGCTTCAAAATCACCGGCACTTTCGCTTCGGATAAAAACCTCATCGCCTCCAGCTACCTCAATAGCAGCGCTGGGAACAACCAGGGTTCCTGTCGTGTCTGAAGCGTGGTTCATCCTGACCCAAAACCCCTGACCAGGCAAGATGTATTGAGGAGCTGAATTCAACTCCGGTGTTGACTCCGAATACACCTTGAAGATTCTGGCTTGGGTATCAAACACCAAGTACTGGTCCTCGATCAAACTCCCATTAGAACCATAATCCGCGATTGCATTCCAATCCAACTTCGCTTGATAGGGGTTGTACACCAAATTCCATCCGTCGTAAGAGCTGGAAGGCGTGCGGGTAACAGGGAGGCTCACAGATCCGCCCGATGCATGATTCCGGAGTTTTCCCGTAGTGTGAAGTGTGGGCGTTTGAGACCCATACATGAACAACCAAGCTCCACCGAGCGTATCCAGAGCGGTGTTTTGACTCGATGGATAGACAATCCCCCCCTTCTTTTCACTCCAGAATTGAACGGTCGAAGTTGAGTTGGGGTAATCAGACCCCGGTACGCCAGCGTAATAGAAGTCGGTCGCATTGCTGAAGTCGCTCATGGTCGCCCCCGTCAATGGACTCCCAAAAAGCGAATAGCCCCAATTGGTGACGCCGTCTGAATCGGGTGCGATGTAACGCTTTACCACAGCACTGACAGCCTCTTGGGAACCGGTGCTGTTGTCCTCTAAGCTGGCGCCATTGGCAATCATGTCCAACATGCCTGTGCCATTGGCATCAGAAGAGAAAGTGAGCTCATTTCCGTTCATTTCGACCACGCCTTGGTCAATGTCCAAAACACCGGTAATGCGCGCGTCCGCGGCGAACGTCACCCCCGCACTCGCGACGCGCAGCGTATCGAATCGAACGTCAAGCCCTGTAACTGTTTGAGCAGAAGTTCCAGTCAATTCAATCTTTCCTGAAATCAAGCTGCCATCGTCGATGGTCAGGTCGCCTTTGACTTGAAGCACGGCTCCTTCGGTCAAGGCCAGTTGTCCACCTGAGGCAAACGTGAAGTCATGCAACTCGACATTGGTGACCCCTGCAGCCAACTCCATTTCTCCTTTGACAATCAGGCGGCCTGTTCCTGAAACAGTGCCTCCCTTGTGATGGACATCGCCGTCTACAGTTAACGTCAATCCCGATGGAATGACCAGTTCTGCCCCTGCCTCCAAAGTCAGCTCTCCCAAAGTGTAGCTCCCAGATGGAACAGTCACTGTTGTGTTGGCCGAGATAACCGCATGGCGCGTTCCACTCTCGGTCACCGAATGGATGTCAATGTAGAGGGAAGATGCATTGCAGGTATAGCCTGCTTCGCTGCACGACTTGCCTGCCCAGATGGTTCCGTTGAGCTCTCCATCTTTCCTGCTGTACACCGTAGGCCAATCATACTCACAAGAACCATCTTCTGACAATGCAACGAGCCCGTCTGAAGGTGAAGCATCGTAGTTGCTCGCATCCGGATCCGTACAACCCCGCTTCAAGCCAAAGACGCCAATCTCGTCAAACGCATGAGAGGCCGTAATGTTAGATCCTGAAGTGTTGTTTTCTACCTCCACTTGAATGGTCAACGACCCTGATGTGGCATTGACCTTTTCGTTCACCGTTAAAGTCGCACTCGATACTCCCGCAATCTCTGCCAGCAACGGTGACTGCAAGGTGGAGCCGTCCTCCCACCCCATGCGGGCATAGTCAGAGGCCGCTTGACCACCGAGACCAATCAGCTCGCCCGTCACATAAACGCTGTCAAAGCTGGCGACAGAAATGGCACGGGTAGACCAACGCATAAAATCTCCGTTGGTATTGAACGACCTCATGACAGTGTCCGCAGACACCTCCTTGGTTGCGAAATAGAAAGGCGAAGGATTCATGCCTGACCCCGTACCTACGCTCGCGTCCTCAAATTCAAAAGTCCACTCCGTCTCTAGGGCAGCGTTGTCCTCATTTTGAATGCCGTCACCATCGAGGTCAAGTGACCCATCATAACCATAGTCCAGGCCACCTTGAGCTGCCCCGTTAGTGGCGAAATTCTCGAGGTAAATCGTTTGCAAGGAGAACCCTTGACAATTGCACGTGCCATCACCCGCGTTTTCATAGCGGTCAGAAAAGTTCGACGCGTCCCCGTCATCACAAGCGTCTCCAATGTATTTGCATTGGGTCGGGTCGGAAGTGATGGCCAATGCATTGTAAGAACAAGCCCGAACGTCCATACATCCTAAATCTTGACAATTTCCGTTCACGTCCTTTCCGGTCTGGCAATAGTCTCCAAAGACAGAAATCTGCTCAAGCCGAAGATGAGATTGCCACATCGCATAGCCTTTGACCACGATGACAAGGGAATGGACAGCCGAAGACGCAATGGTTTGATCAAAAGAGGTGAACTCACCTTGGACATGGAGCACCTCACGCTGAACACCATCTTCTATGAAATAGAATACAAGGCCCCCTGTCACGTCATCTTCCTCGAAGTCTGATGTCTCGCTTCCTACCAAACGCACCTTTGGAGATGTTACATTGGTCACGTTCAAGTCACGCGTCATCAAGGTAACCGTCGTGGTATCTACTGTGCTTATTCCCGTTCGATTCATGGCGAGATATTGAGACCCGCCATCGGCGCGAATTCCAACGATACCTTTTTGCTCTTCACCCAACAGCGTCCAATTGGCATCACCTGCCCCCAAGCCTCCCTGAATAACAGCCACACCCGCATCATTATTGACATCGGTAGAATTGTACTGCGCCAAACCTGTACCCAATGCATAAGCGGAAAAATCCTCGTCCATCAACATGATTTCGGGATCAGCACTGTCACAGGTGCCATCACCATCGATGTCAATACAAGCATCGCTGGCGTCGTCAACTCCGTCCATGTCAATGTCAACGAAAGACTGAATGCCCGTAATGGACACCTCATCTAAATAGATAGCGTCAACGAAACCATCATTGCGAAGCAGAATGAGCACCTGGAGGCTATTGGAGGCTGTACACGTCTCGTTGACAATAGACAGCGACTCAAAATCATTGCCCAACTGTGATGAAACCAAACGCTCTACACCGTCCTCATAAACATAGATGTACAGTTCATCGGTCCCAGAAAAAGAACCTGCTTCGGTCATCTCGACATTCAACTTCAAAGAGGAATAACCGGAAACCTTAACCGTCTGAGAAACCCAAGAACAGGTCACTTCGGCGTTCACCCACGACAATTCACCACCGGAGTTATTGGGAGGTGTTGGACCGCTAACGGCCCAATACGAGCGACTAGCAGACCCCGCTTCAAAAACAGTTTGCGACGCAATAATGCCTGAATTGTCGGAGAAGGTCTCCGAAAACAGATCAGTTTGGGCATGAATCCAAAAAAATGGAGACAGCAAAAAAGCAAGCAGCAGATAGGAGGCTTTCATCGCAAATAATATCAGATTCGTCTACAAATATAGCCATTTATAGAACAAAAATGGAGTTCGGTCGATGAAATCTACGGATTAAACGCCTATTCGCTTCCCAAGATTAAAAACATTGTATTCACAAAAAGGGGGGCCACGCCCCCCTTTTCCTTATCCGCTATTTTCCTCCAATCAATCCACAACACCCACCCAACGCTGGGAAAGGCCATCAGAAGATTGCACTTTGAATACCGTCCAACCGTGAACTGGAGGCACTGACACAAACACCTCTCCTGCCGCTACAGATATTGTTCCGTTCTCGACCAATCGTCCCGCAGCATCCCACCAACCAAACTCGGCACCCTTCCACTCATGTGGAAAACGAATGCCAAACTGTCCAGCGTGAATGCCCAGCCATTCCAATCCCACGGACTGGTCTTGCAAGTACTTGCCCACGGTGATTTCAAACGACTCGCTTTCCGTGCAGGCAAACCCATGGCTCACCAACTCCAATGCATAGGTGCCCACTTGCTCCACGCGAACTGCCAAGGGAGCGTCTGATCCGACTTCCTCGCCGTCCAAGAGCCAGGTATAGCCGAAGCCGTCTCCTGTTTCGCACACTGTGCAAGCCGCCTCCAGCCATGCCCCACCATTGGATTCCACCGGCACAAAGCCGTTGTACACTGCGTTCAGCCCTGGGGCTGCGTCATCCAATAAAGACACAAACTCGTAGGTCTCCAGACATGTGTGGTCCACTTTAAGCACATAGTTTCCAGGGGCAATGCCCTCCAAAAGGTGCTCGCCTGATGGCAGTGTCGAAGACCAAACGGATTCATTGCCTTGCATCAGTTCGGTCTGGTAGTCGCCGCTGCCATACAGCTCAAACGCCAGTGAGGCCATGCCCGCATTGCAATCCGAAGGCATCGGCTCCAAGCCCAACAACTCTGGCTGTTCGCCCGGTGCAATCAATGCATGGCGGCGGCCACCACGACACATCGAAGTGCCCTCTTGGGCGTCCACCATGATCGCATACTCGCCCGGGGCCATCGGAATCTCCAACGTTCCTGTCTCCTGGAACAGCATCGCTGCCACTTCCATCGTCTCGTAATCGGTCACCGTAACGTCGGCCACAGCTGCGCCCAACTCCATCACGATAGCGCCCGCTTCGCTGTCCGGACAATCCGGCGAGCGGCCTTCAACCATTCCAAACGGTACCGAGTGCAGCGTGAACCGCCCCTCCTCTGCCACATGGGCAGGCAAAGTGAACGCCAGCTCTGCTCCAGCCTCAAGCACCATCACCTCGCCCGTTGCATGATCCTGGATGTGGGCGCAAATGCTCGGAGAGCCCAAGACCTCTACCACACGGATCGTAGACGCCATGTTTGCCCGAGAACGAACAAACAGTGCTCCATCAAATGCCTCTAAAGGAAGGTGCTTGGCCACATACTTCTGGCCATCCACAATCAACGCTGACTCTCCCAATTGGGTCGAAGAACTGCGATAACTCATGTCACCAACCACGTATTCCTCCGTACTGCCATCGGCACCGAAACGAAGCAACATTCGACTCGCTCCATTGTCGTTCTCCACTTCCAACAACGCCTCGAAGACCCCCTCACTCTCACTCCGAATGAAATCAACCGACGTGCCGTCGTTGTCTATCATCGAAGGGTTCAACGTCAACGAACCCGTGCTCACGCCGCTCTTCACCCGAACCCAAAATCCTTGACCAGGATTCACATAACGCATCGCCACTGAGTCCTCTCCGGCCTCCTGCTCATTCGTCCACTGAACGCCAGAGGTGTTCTTGCCATAGCGGCGGAAGCGGCGAAGCTGCGTGTCGAACACCAAAAACTGATCCTCGATGACTGAACTGTTGCTGTTGGACTCATAAAGCGCGTCCCAATCCAACTTCGCTTGGTAAGGATTGAACACCATGTTCCAACCCGCTGAAAGGCTATCAGGCCCTTGACGCGTGACGCTAAAGACTTTGTCCGAACCACCCAGCTGGTGGTCGTTCAGCACCCCGTCTATCTTCATGGTAGGGGTCTGAGAACCGTACATAAAGACCCAGCTTCCACGGTCTGTCAAACTCGCAGTAGAGGATGATGCATACACAATAGATCCCGTAGGCTCGTCCCAAAACGAAACCGTGGAAGTCGAGTTCGGATAGTCAGAACCAGGCCATCCCGCTGAATAAAAGTCTGTAGTGCCGTTCAAATCACTCACCGTAGCACCAACAACAGAGGTGCCAAACATGGTGTAACCCCAGTTGGTCACGCCGTCTCCGTCAAGAGCCATGTAACGCTCGACCTCTGCCGTGAAAGAAGTATTCGAGGATTGCATGGCCCGAGCAGGAGGTCCAGTGATGCTTGCAGAAGCGGGAATCGCATCCAACACTGCCGTCTTGTCGTCTCCAGGACTGCCTGACACTGCACGTGAGGCGAAGACCAACGGGTTGTTGCCCATGGCCAGCTCCGTGCTGGCATCCAACGTCAAGCGCCCTTGGATTTCCAAGGAGTCGTTGACGGTGACCCCAGCCGTATTGGAGATCTGTAACTCGTCCAATGTGGCGCCATCTCCCGAAATCGTCTGGGCCATACTGCCCGACAATTCCACCAGCCCCGATACCGACGCTGGGTCGGTGGAACCAAAAGCCAAGTCACCTTCGATCGCCAAGGTCTTGCCATCTGCGACATCCACACTCGAGCCCGGAGGCAATTCAAAGTCCTGCACGGTCACCACTGCCGGTCCGTCACTTGGAATTTCAAACCCTCCATCGATGCACAGCATTCCCGAGCCCGAGACGCCATTGCCGTCTTCATCCTTGTAGGTCCCCATGACCCGCAAACGCTTGCCCGCAGGAATCACCAAAGCTCCGCCACTTTTGATCGTCAAATCCCGCACAAACAAGTCTTTGGTGGTCGGGTCACCATCGATATCCGTGGTCCCGTTCACCGTCACCGTGGTTCCGTTCGAAATCACGTAATTGAACGTCGTTCCACTGGTTTGCCCATTGGCATCCACCTGTTTGGCATCGAGGTAAGGCGCGCTCCCGCAGTTGCCTTCGGGACACGCTGTCCCTGCCCAAAGTTTGTCTTCGAATCCCCCATCATAGCGGCTGTATGCCGTCGTAAACTCATACACACAGCTCCCGTCGTCCACCTGCGCCGTCGCATCATAGCCGGACGACGCATTGGAATCCGTGCACCCCTCCTTTCCCCACAGCGACACCACAACATCATCAAACGTATGGTACTCAGTAGAGGCATTATTGAGCGCCTCAACGCGAATTTGAATAGCACTGGCCGACGTGGCTTGCGTTACATCCACATTGGTATATGCTGGAAATGGCGTAGTGCTGTCATCAATAATCTCGGCTAAAGTGGAACCCGCCGCCACATCATCCTCAATCAACCGCACCTTGATGTAATCGGAGGACTCCATACCCCCATCTTCAGTAATTTGAATTTGTAGTCGAAAATGGTCGTAGTCAGACGTCGCTAAGGCCTGCGTGGTCCAAGTGTACTCGCTTAACAACCACCGACCGTCAAATACCGTGTCCGTCGAAGCATCATTTCCATCAACAACATTGACGGTCGTCCAATAGTCAGCTTCAGTTCCATCCGTTGTACCGTTGCCCACATTGGCATCGGCAGAAGCCCAAGACCAAGCCGTTTCCCCTGCAGCATTGTCTTCATCGAAGTTTCCGTCTCCATCGACATCGGTGTAACCGTCGTAACCGTATCCGAATCCCTGACCTCCAGATTCACCACCAGGGCCAAAATCCTCAAAGTAAACCAGGTCGAAATCTTGGCTTGAGCAATCGCAGCCATCTGAAGCCGCATTGACAGTGTAAACGTAACCCTGTCCTCCAGCCGGGGACTGACACTCCTCACCAGGGAACGTACAAGAGCCATCATCGCTGTTGGCACTGGCATCGTAGTTACAGGCCGTTTGGTCTATGCAACCATTAACCACCTGCAACAAGACAGACACCGTTGCTGTAGCAGTAGATTGATTCCCTACCGCGTCGGTAACCCTCAAGGTCACATCGTAATCTGCCTCGGAGGTAAAAGTCAAACTGGTGGCGTAAGTACCATCGCCATCAGCGCTCAATTTCACCTGTGACGTGGAAATGGCACAATTGTCCGACGACGTATTAAATGTTCCATTTGCAGCACTTAAAGATGCCGTTCCACCCGAAAGAAATAGCGTTAAAGCGTTGGCCACAGCCGTCGGAGCGGTGTTGTCCGCGATCGTGATGGTCTCGGAGCTCACCGCACTCGTATTGGTCGCCTCATCGGTTACGCGGAAATAGAAAGTCTTGGCGCCGACATCATCGCAGTCTGCCTCAAACGTCGTTGCGAAACCAGACCCGCTGAGCTCTGAGATTTCGTAGGTCAGGCTGCCCGATGCCGTGCAGTTGTCTGAGGCTGTGATATAGGCCGAGGCACTGATTGTAGACGTTCCTACCGAGGACAACACCTCCGTCAAACCTGAGGAGACAGCATCTATTGAAGGTGGTATAACATCATTGATAGTGACAGTCACTGCGCCCCCTCCATTGACCGACATGATCCACTCATTTCCTGCTTCATCCTCAATGCGCACATCCACCGTGAAGGGGGTTCCAACATCATTGCAATCCACAGCAACAGAGCTTCCCCAAGCTCCTCCTACCCGTTTGATCTGGATGTCAAGATCTTCATCGGCAGTACACCTGTCCAAGGGGTTTCCCGCGATATAGACGTCCGCCGGCAAAATGGTACCGGAACCCAATGCACTGAGGTTTTTTGAGAGTGCGCCTCCTGTGATCTGCGTGGCATTGGGCATGGTATTGTCCTCGACCGTCACCGTCACCGTGGTCACATCTGAAGTGCTCCCATCGCTAACAGTCAACGTCACTTCATTGCCTCCCAAGTTGTTGCAATCAAATGCATTGGGTGCCACCGACAGGCTTGAACTGCAATTTCCAGAAGAACCATTGTCCACCTCTGCAGCGGTCAGGGTATAACTGCCGTCTGCAGCGAGTGATACGGTCACGTTCTGACCCACCGCTTGCAATGCAGCATCCGTGATGGTGACGTATCCCACACCGTTTGCACTGGTGTTGTTGGCGGCGTCTGTAGCGCGCACATAGATGGGCCAACTCTGCCCTGTAGCATCGGAACAACCAAAGGAGACCGTAGAACCCCAAGTGACAGCATCACGGCTTATTTCATAAGTCAAGCTCCCGCTGTCCGTGCAATTGTCCGATGCGGAAATGGACAAATCAGACACTCCAACCACAACCGACCCCATGTTCAACTGGAAACTGGTAGTGACAACGGTGGGGGTCGTGGGGATCTGGTCATCGGTGACCACCACATTTTGTGTGGCTGTAGCCGTATTGCCCGAAGCATCGGTGACCGTCCATGTCACGACAGTGGTCCCAACTGCGTATGATGACGGAGCATCGTTGGTGACCGAAGCCACACTGCAGTTATCCGCAGTTGTAGGGCTCCCAAGTGCCAAAGACCCGGGCACTGAACAAGTCCCACCGTATGAGCTGGTATTGGCATTGACCGTGGTCGGAGCCGTAATGGTGGGAAGCGTGTTGTCGGCAATGGTGATCGTACCTGAGCCTTCCGCGACGTTGCCCGCTGCGTCTGTTCCTTGCAAGTAAATCGTCTGCTGCCCCAGTTCTGAGCAATCAAAATCCACAAAATTCGTCGCGGATCCCCAGTCGTTCCCGGTCTTGGAGACCTTCTTGATGGCCAGTCCACAATTGTCTCCGTTCCCATCTGTTGCTGTTGCCCACCAAATGCGACGAGTGCTTGCCGTTGAGCCTCCTCCCTGACCTAGGTAATAAGTGCCGCTTAATGCGCCAATGGTTGGCGGCGTCACGTCCTGCACCGTAACCGTCGTGGCAGTGGCGGCGCTCACATTTGTTCCATCTGTGGCCCGCACCCATATGTTTTGCGAACCCGTTTCGTTGCAATCAAACGACACAGAGGATCCAAAGCCTGCAGAAGCACTCGTTTTGGAAATCTCATAGCCGGTCAAGGTGAAACAATCACCCGTAGATGACACGGTCACATCTGCCCCACTCTCTCCCGCTGAAATCGAGACGGCACCATTGCTGTCCAATGATACGGTCGCTTGATTCGCTGTGACAACCACATCTGAACATGCCGACACCGATCCAGTGACCTCTAAGTCAGTCCATTTATACTCGGCCTTGCTGTCGCTGCCGTTGCTGACCCAAACCTCGATGGTCATGGTGCTCCCCGTGCCTGTGACGCTACCCGATAGGAAGGTGTTCGAACAGGTACCACCGTTGGAGCAATCGTCAAAGAACGATGCCAACAACTGAGCCGTCCCATCATCCACTGTGGCATACAGCTTGATGTACTCAGAAGCAATGTTTTTATTGGCTTTTAGAAGTTGCAATGACGCAGATATACCGGTAGCACCGGAAATATCAATGTCACGTGAAATCCACTTCACAACACCATCGGTGTCTTTCGCCTTCCACATGCGATCGTCCCTGTCGCCCTCAGCACGAAATTCTTTGGGTCTGTTATTCGCGGCCGCTGTAACGTCAATCGAAAACTGAGACTCAGAATTGGCACTGTAAGGACGAGAAGTTTTGCCGCTATCCGTGATTACAGAACCATCCTTAAAGCCGTGTTCTTTGGGGTAGTTCGAAGCGTCTTCCGAATACAGCAGTGTAGCCCCCGATTGAACGGAGAATGACGCTGTACTGCTAAAGTTGGAAACAGAACCTGTACTCCAATTGCTCCAGGTTCTCAGTTTTTCCAAATACCCGCGCATGGCGCCTTGGTCAGATTTTGACCCCGAATAATACCAAACCTCATCGCTGTTGTCATCGAGCAACAGCACCTGCCCTTCAATATTGGGAGGCACATAACTTGCGTTCGTACCATCGTTTTCCGGCGCCACAAAGGCCAAAAACGTGGGATTCGATGTCCCAGCGCTTGTTCCGACGTAGGCATAGAGGCCTTCTTTCTTTAGGTCCCAATTGTTTCCGCTCGCCGATCCGGTGCTGGGTGAGTTCCCTGCGTTGTTTTTGGGGTTCTGAAAGTAGCACACCTCACCCGCCGACATACCACCGGCGTCTGCCGTCCATGTCAGCGCCTTGCTGGCATCGTCGACCGAACCTGAACCGTCCCACCCTCCATCCGAGATGAAATAGATAACCTGATTGGCAGGGATATCCTCAATGGCCACGAAGGCAAAATCTCCATCGTTGACCGGTTCGAAACCCACGAAAGCAATATGCCCCTCTTCTGTTTGAGCCTCAGCATTGGCAACGAAGCACACCAAGCAGAAAAACAACAAAACTCGAGCAGGGGTCCTCAAAGCCAAACGGGAGGAAGTGGAGCAGGTTGTGGTCTGGGCGTGACCGAGATGGACGAAGCCGAGAAGGTCAAAAAGGAAGGTGAATGCGGTGGTCCTTTTGTTGGGAAAAAGGGCCGCTCCACGGTGGTTTAGAGGCATCGGAATTTGGTTGCAATTCAACCCTTAAATATAAGTAGGAACCATCCTACAGCCATAGATCAATTCACCTACGTCAGCATATAATAATATTTCAAAGGGTCAAAAAGCCAATTGAATTGCAGAAAATAGCACTGAATTTGGGACTCATTATGTGAGTTAGCTGACTGTCAATCAAATTTCTACATAAAAAAAGGAGGGCTCACGCCCTCCTTTCATAACCTCAACCGAGGTAGGCTTAATGCACTCCTGCCCAACGGGCAATTTTTCCCTCAGAATCCGATAATTCGACGGTCAACCAGCCCCGAATGGGTGGCATGGCGATGAAATTCTCGCCCAAAAGGTCTCCAAGTGACTCTAAAAGCAACAGTCTTCCTGTGGCATCATAAGCACGCACCATCGCGCCCTTCCACTCCCTGTCCAATTCGACCCCAAGCATCCCGTTGTGAATGCCCAGCCATTCCAATCCCACGGACTGGTCTTGCAAGTACTTGCCCACGGTGATTTCAAACGACTCGCTTTCCGTGCAGGCAAACCCATGGCTCACCAACTCCAATGCATAGGTGCCCACTTGCTCCACGCGAACTGCCAAGGGAGCGTCTGATCCGACTTCCTCGCCGTCCAAGAGCCAGGTATAGCCGAAGCCGTCTCCTGTTTCGCACACTGTGCAAGCCGCCTCCAGCCATGCCCCACCATTGGATTCCACCGGCACAAAGCCGTTGTACACTGCGTTCAGCCCTGGGGCTGCGTCATCCAATAAAGACACAAACTCGTAGGTCTCCAGACATGTGTGGTCCACTTTAAGCACATAGTTTCCAGGGGCAATGCCCTCCAAAAGGTGCTCGCCTGATGGCAGTGTCGAAGACCAAACGGATTCATTGCCTTGCATCAGTTCGGTCTGGTAGTCGCCGCTGCCATACAGCTCAAACGCCAGTGAGGCCATGCCCGCATTGCAATCCGAAGGCATCGGCTCCAAGCCCAACAACTCTGGCTGTTCGCCCGGTGCAATCAATGCATGGCGGCGGCCACCACGACAGAATGATGTGCCCTCTTGGGCATCCATCATAATCGCGTACTCACCTGGAGCCATTGGAATCTCCAACGTTCCTGTCTCCTGGAACAGCATGGCTGCCACTTCCATCGTCTCATAGTTGGTCACAACAACGTCCACCACAGCTTCGCCCAACTCCATCACAATGGCACCTGCCTCGCTGTCAGGACAGTCTGGCGACAGTCCCTCCACAACGCCGAATGGAACCGAGTGCAACGTGAACCGCCCCTCCTCTGCCTGCTGTGCAGGCAGTGTGAACGTCAGCTCCGCTCCCTCCTCCAACACCATCACCCCTCCAGTCTCGTGGTCTTCGATGTGCGCGCATACATTGGGCACGCCCAGCACCTCGATCACACGGATTGTCGACACCATGTTAGCACGTGACTTCACATACAGCGCAGCATCAAACGCCTCCAACGGAAGGCCCTTGGCCACATACTTCTGGCCATCCACCACCACTGCCGACTCCCCCAATTGGGTAGAAGAGCTCAGATAGCTCATGTCGCCATCTCGGTATTCAACAGCACTGCCGTCGGCACCAAAACGCAGCAGCATCCGCGTTGCACCGTTGTCATTCTCCACCTCTACCAACACCTCATAACTGTCTTCACCGGCACTTCGGATAAAATCAACCGCTGTGCCATCGTTATCGATCATCGTTGGATCGAGGGTGAAAGACCCTGAGCTCACCCCGCTCTTTACGCGCACCCAGAAACCCTGTCCTGGATTTACATACCTCATCGCAACGGAATCCTCACCGGCCTCCTGCGGAGTGGACCAATGAATCCCGGAAGTGTTCACACCGTAGCGGCGGAACCTTCTTTCCTGCGTGTCAAAAATCAGGAACTGGTCCTCAATCACTGCACTGTTGTTGGAATCATACACAGCATTCCAATCGAGCTTGGCTTGGTAGGGGTTGTACACCATGTTCCACCCTGCAGAAAGCGCGTTGGGTCCTTGTCGCGTGATGCTGAAAACCTTGCTCGAACCGTCCACCTGATGGTCGTTCAGCACGCCCTCGGTCTTCATCGTTGGCGATTGGTTGCCATATAAGAAAACCCAACATCCCTTATCCGTCAAACTCTGAGTGTCCGATGAAGCGTATTCAATAGAGCCCGTTGTTTCGTTCCAAAATGAAACCGTAGACGTTGCATTCGGGTAAGCCGATCCTGACCATCCCGCAGAATAAAAGTCAGCAACATCGTTGAAGTCACTCACCGTTGCTCCCGAAATCGAGGTGCCAAACATCGTGTATCCCCAGTTTGTTGAACCATCGCCGTCAGGCCCGATGAAACGCTCAACCTCTACCCTGGGATCTGTATTCAATTGGTTGGCAACCCGCCCTCCTGCAAACGTCCCTTTAATGCTCGATCCAGATGGTATTGGATCCAAAAGCCCCGATCCATTGGCGTCTGAACTAAACTTCAACGTGTCGCTCCCCACATCAATATCGCCCGCTGTCAGGGTCAAGCGCCCTTTGACCTCCAATCCCCCTGAAAAAGTGACTCCTGAACCAGCTCCAGTGCTTGTGTTATCAATCTCCAAAACATCAAAGCGCGCCCCTTGACCCGAAACGGTCTGCGGCTCGTCGGATTGCAGCTTGACCATGCCAACAATAGAAGGAGGCTCTGTACCAAAAGACACATCGCCATTGACGACCAGCGTCTTTCCTGCTGGCACTACCAAGTTCGCTGTGGGTGGAAAATCAATGTTGCCCACGGTAACGGTGGCAGGAGTACCCTCCCCATCGGGTATGGATACTGGACCTGCAAAGCAAACAAGGCCTGCCCCGGTAAACGGATCGGAATCCATCGCCGTGAAGGTGCCCAAGACCACAATGACATAACCTCCGGGAACATTCACCAAACCACCATCCTCGACATAGAGGTCCTTAACGAACAGCTCATAGAGGCCGCTCTCCGCGTTGAGTTGTGTGCCATCTACCGTAACTGTTGTTCCAGAAGAAATTCGATAGTTGAAACTGGATCCTTCTGTCTGACTCGCGGCATCCACATTCACGGCCTTGACAAATGGGGCGCTGCCACAACCAAAAATCCCGCCTGTGCAAGCCTCACCCCTCCAAATCTTGTCCGTGAAGCCTCCATCATAGTAGCTGTACGCCAGCGTAAGGATGCACGAGCCGTCATCTGCACTTGCAGACGAATCATAGTTTGTCGCATTAACATCGACGCACCCCTTTTTGCCGTACCCCTGTACCTGAATGTCGTCGATGTAAATGTCCTCCCCTGCATCTGGGGCATCGCCTTCCACCACCACCTGCAATGCATTGACTGTGCTCAAATCCACTGCTGCGGACAAGGAAGTATTCGCCACAATATCATCATACAGACTGGCCACAACCCCCGTATTGACGCCATCTTTATTCACACTGATGGTCCACCCATCCGTGGACTCCAAATAACCGCCAATATTGTTCGGCTCTACCACCGCACTGACGTGCCCCGCAGAATAATCCGAGACATCAACCGATGCCGTAGTCAACACGGCATCTGACGCCTGATATACGTTAAATGACAGATCCGATCCACTTTGGGAAGATGGAAAAACGAATACGCCTCCTGCGCCAGCGCAGGACACCGTCCAATTGTCATCCATCGCATCGTAGCCTGAGCAAATAGACAGGTAGGTACCTGACTCGTCCTGGTAGACTTCATCATCGAAGGGCTCGATGTACAATTGGGTCATCGTTACTGCCGCACAGTCACACCCATCACCAGTAGCATTGGGCGTGTAGACATAGCCTGTTGAACCACTCGGTGCAGCACACTGCATTCCAGGCAGGTTGCATGACCCATCATCTAGAGTAGCACCATCAACGTAATTACACGCGGTAATCTCCGTACAACCACACGTACCCGCAGGAAAATCAATGCAAGGGTCCGCCGGGTCACAGATGCCATCTCCGTCTTGGTCCACGCAGCCTTGCAGCAGGACGTCATCCAAAAACCAATTCTCATTCTGGTCATTGTTGCCAACGATCAGGACCTGCATAATCGACCCCATCAACCCTGTCACAGAGAAAGGAGCGTGTGTGCAAGAGCATCGATTCCTCTGATCTTGCTCCACAAAGGGTCCGCCATCGATACTGATGTAGAGGGTAAGATTATCTGAGACATCTATGTTGGTCTCTTCTGAGGGCGAAGCCGAGAAATCAGCGATATAACCATCGATCGTAATCACAGGCGAAACCCAACCTGCACCCTCTGAATCTTCCCAAGTAAATTGTTGGCTGCCATTGTAGGACACCACACCCACGAAATCACTGGCAGCGCAATTGGCAGAGAAGTTTCCATTTGCAGATAAAACCAATCCTGACCCGCACATATCACCATCCGCAAGCAACGAGGCGTCTTCGAAATCCTCCTCGTAAAGTACCGTCGGTGCTGAAGTCACCGTCACCTGAGCAGTGTTTGAAGCGGAATTACCTTGGGCATCGAACACAGTCAGCGTCGCTGAATACTGTCCCAGAGTCGAAAAATCAAACGTGGCTCCTGTGACACCGTTCACCGTAATGGTACTGCTCACGATACCACAGTTGTCTGTTGAAGTATTGAACGTGCCGTTACCCGCAGCAAGGGTGACTGTTGACCCCGTGAGGTTCAGCGTAATGTCGTTGGCAATGGCCACCGGATTTTCATCATCCAACACCGTCACGGTCACTGAAGAAACCGCACCGACATTGGTGCCATCTGATGCCCGTAAATACACAGTCCGAGCACCTGCACTGTCACAGTCAAAGGACAATGATGATGCCCACGAAGACTGGTTGTGGGACAATTCAATGGTCGGTGAACCGCTGCAATTATCAGAAGCCACTGCCGATACATCTGAAGCGGTCATGGTGACCGCACCGGCCGCGTCCAAAATCAGGTTGGCATCACTGCTGGAAACCGCGGGGCCGGTTGTGTCTTGGACTGTAACCGTCACGGACACGCCTTCACTATAGCTTGCACCATCATAAGCTCGGACGTACACCGTATTCGCTCCGAGATCAGCACAGTCAAAGGCCAACGAGGACACCCAAGTTGCATTGTCTACAGACAAGGTGTACGTGAAACTTGAGGCACAATTGTCTGTAGCACTGGGGGATACCGCAGAGGGGTCAAGGGTGTAGTCTCCCTCCCCATCGAGGCTCACCGTAGCATCAGATGCGGTCAGCGTTGGTTGGGATATGTCTTGTATGGTAAAGCTTGCAGCCGCTGAAGCCGAACTGGTATTTCCACTCCCATCCTGAACCTTGAAATAAAGGTCCAATGACCCAAGGTCTGCACAATCTACCGTCGTTGTTGCGGCAAACGTTCCGTCGCTTGCCGTTGACACCAAGTAGGTCAAGCTCCCCGAAGCCGTGCAGTTGTCCGTCGCAGTGACATACGCATCCGAGGCTGTAATGGTCGCTGACCCCGAACCGTCCAACCCGATTGTGGTACCGCTAACACCGGAAATGGTCGGAGCGGTTTGATCGGCAATCGTAATCACCTCAGACCCCGCACTCGTGTTGCCCGAGGCGTCCGTCACCCTGAAGTAAAAAGTTTTGGCTCCCAAGTCGTTACAGTCGGCCACAAAGGTGGTCGCGTAGTCACTTTCATCGGTCGTCTCTGAGATCTCGTAAGTCAGGCTACCTGAAGAGGTACAATTGTCCGATGCTGTGATAAAGCTGGAAGCAACAATGGTAGCCGACCCTGCCCCACTCAAAATCTCCGTCAGTCCCGACGTGATGGACGAGATAGTTGGAGCCGTGTTGTCCTCAATGGTCAGTGTAACCGAAGTGCTCGATGCATTTCCGCTGCCGTCCGTCGCCCGAACGTACACCGTGTTGGCACCCATGTCCAAGCACGTGTAGGACAAGGTGGAGGACCAAGTGACATCATCCTTGGACAGCTCTATGGTCGGTGAAACTGTGCAGTTATCAGTGGCTACAGCACTCAACACTGCAGGGGTCAACAAATACGTGCTTCCACTCAGACTAACTGTAGCATCCGACGCTGCAAGTGTAGGCGCCGTGTTGTCCAACACCGTCACCGTTGCTGTCTCGGTGTCTGTATTGCCCTCACCGTCAGTCACCGTCAAGGTCACCGTGACCGGGGAGCCGATGTCCCCGCAATCAAACGATGAAACGTCCAAGGCATACCCCACAATGGCACAATCGTCGGTAGAGCCATCGTTCATCTCCAACCCCATCACACTGGCCGCACCTGAAGCGTCCAAATACAACGTCGTATCGTTGGTGGCAGCCACGGGATTGGCACTGTCGATACACTCCTCGGTATCACAGATGCCGTTGCTGTTGTTGTCTACATCCACATTCCCACAACCGCAAATGCCTGCGCTTGTCTTCAGGGGGTCATTCGGACATCCATCACCACTGTCACATGTACCGTCTCCATCTGTGTCAGTACCGTCGTTGTCCGGGTCATAGCTGCCGTTGGCGCAGTCATCACAACCGTCACCATCGGTATCCGAACACACGTTAGGGTTCAGCGGGGCCGAGTCCGCCCCATCGAGGACACCGTCGCCGTCGTCATCAGGGTCACCGCTGTTGCACAACCCGTCTCCGTCGGTATCTGTACCATCGTTGGCCGGGTCGTATGAACCATTGGCGCAATCGTCGCAACCGTCATTATCGGTATCCGAACACACATTGGCGTTGTTGTCATCTGAGTCATTGGCATCCAGGGCGCCATCGTTGTCATCGTCTGGGTCACCCGAATCGCACAACCCATCGCCATCGAAATCCGTGCCGTCATTGTCGGGCGTATTGTCCGCCAAGGAGCCGAAACCATCCGTTCCTATGGAACAGTCGTCACATCCGTCACCATCCGCATCGGCGCAAACATCGGGATCCAACGGAGCGGTGTCCGCCCCGTCCAACACGCCGTCATTGTCGTCGTCGGTATCGTTGCAATCCGGTGTGCCATCGCTATCGGTATCCGTGTCCGCCGTGCCACATCCGCACGCACCGGCACTCGTTTTATTGGGATCGGTAGGACATCCATCCCCTGCCACCGCCACATATCCTGCGGGCTGTGTGCAGGAGGTCGTCGTTGAGTTCGGATCACCTGCGTTGTCACCGTCACTGTCCTCATACCAAGTCGGAGCGGTCTGAAGCGAACCGTCTGAAGGACATTCATCCCCAGCCACTGCTACATATCCCGCAGGTTGCGTGCAAGAGGTCGTCGTCGAATTCGGATCACCGGCATTGTCACTGTCGCTGTCTTCATACCACGTCGTCGCATAGGTACAGGACCCGTCATCCGTTGAAGCGGACGCATCATAGTTGCACGCCGACGCATCCGTACACCCGGGATAAGTACAAGACCCGTCGTCCACGTTGGCGTTGCTGTCGAAGTTGCCCGCTCCACTGTCCGTGCACCCGAAATCAATGCTGATCTCGTTCGGAGATCCAATGTTGATATCAATGGGGGCAACCACGTTGGAAACCGTCGTCCCCGCGCCTGAACCGACCACGAGCGTCCACCCTGGCGTTCCCCCACTGCTCGTACCGAGCAATCCATCACCATAGGTGTCTGAAATGAAGAGCGTATACGATCCGCTGGGGTCAAAACACTGTTCATAGACCAACGTCGCGCCATCCGCCACCTCCGATGCAATGAACTCCGTCGGATTGGAAGTTGACCCTCCCGTACCCCAAATCAACGTAGAGCTGGCGTCATCATCCACCATGTACCAAGCGATTTCTTCAGGGTAGTTGTCGACCGTCAGCGTGAATTCAAACGGCGTCAATGCAGACCCGTCAACCACCGTTCCCGTTCCATCCGTCGCACCGGAACAATAATCACAGCCTGTCGCATACGTACAGGTGCCATCATCATCCGTTGCTGCCGTGTTGTAGTTGCACGCAGTGTTGTCTGTACATCCGTCGACCTCATCGTCGTCACACACTCCATCACCGTCTGTATCAGTGCAACTGAGGGTTCCCGTCAAGACGACATTATCCAAACTATGCCAATTATTCTTCTTGGTCATATTGACAGTAAACGTGATCTGCGTAGTCGTCGCTCCAGCATTGGGAGTGAAGGTTGAAGAAGCCAATGAACCATTGGACATGCTCACCGCGATTGCCGAATTTCCTGAAGACACAGTTGCGTAAGAAAGCGTGATGCCCGTGAAGCTCGAGATGCTGATGGGAGCGCTTGTCCAGACCGCTGTCGCAGTGTTACAAGAGTTTGAGTTGGGTGTAGTGAAACGCCAAGCACCAGACGTAATCGACATTGTCGCACAGTTCGACGTTGTCGTTGCACTCCAAGCATCCGGACTTGCGCCTGACGCACCATTGGAGTCTGAGTTAAAATTGGCCTCGTATACCGTGGTTTGGGCCTCGGTGCTGAATGTGCAGAGTAGCATGAGGGCGGCAACCATCAGGCGAATGGACGGCACACACTCCAGAGCGCGTGGATTCACCGACAAGGTGTTTGGCGCAATGCTTCCCAAAAGGGAACTACAGACTGCAAGGGGGACCATCCCCTTTCCAGGGGAAGGCGGCAAAGTTTCGGGCACAGCAATAAAGTTGGTTAGCTTCTCACGGCTGCACGAAATATACGACAGAGCTATCAGAGTAATCCTACGTCGACAAAGTCAGCCAACACCCAGTAAAAACAGGGTCTGCAGCACGCATAAACGCTCCTGAAATGCATATATTCAATTTCGTCGATTAAAAATTAACCTTATAAATGAGTCGCTCAGGCATGGACATATAAATAAAGGGCATGGGGCATCCCCAAATTCAAATCAACGCTGGGGCGCTAGGAGCGAAACCACACTTCGCTCAGTCCCTGTCGTCAGGGTCAGACGGTACGTTCCAGCAGCAATGGGATAGACCATGCGCAGCTGATGGCCTTCAGTTTCTCGGCCTGCACTGACCAACCGACCTGCACCGTCTACCAGTGACCATTGCAGGGTACTCCAAGGCACCTCGGACTGGATCAACCACCCTCCAGGCGACATACTGACCTTCCAGCCAAGTTCGGCTTCGCCGCGCTGTGCAGACACCACGGAAAAGTCAAAGGTCTCTGTTGCAGTGCAACCGTTGCGTTCGGCTTCCAGCGTAATGGCGTAGACACCCTCACCGAAAACGTCATACGCCAAGGGCGCATTGTTGCCAATCATGACATTCGCGAGGTACCAGCGATAGGCATCGGCAGTACCTGTGAAAAACGCCTCAATGACCGCGGTACCATCCTCGTTCGCAACGACAACCTCGTCTGCCTCCCAATCGACAACTGGAGCATCGGAATCCACGGCTTCAAACTCTACGGACTCTTGCAGACAAGCGTGGTCCACATTGAGCACATAGCCACCTGGCGCCATTCCAGTCAGTACCATTTCTCCAGCGCCAGCGCCTTGTTGCGCTATGCCATCCTCTCCGAAGAGCATCCACCCGAAGGTGCCGCCTCCGTATAGCTCGAAATCGATTTCGATGGTCCCTTCATTACAAGGAGGCGCCGACCAATTCAATCCCAGCAACTCTGGCTGCTCACCCGGCGGCACAATGACCTCACGCTGGCTCTTGGGACAGACAGTACCCGCTACTCCAGTCACCACCACCGTGTATTCACCTGGCTGCACGGCGGTGAACTCAGCCGCTTCCTCCACGCCCAACAACTGGTCCAATACAACCCCCTCTGGACTGAGCAATGACATGTTTGCGGTCACCCCATCCCCCACATGAACCGCTACTTTACCGTCAGCAGATTCTGGACAACTGGGCATCACAGCCTCTGTGCGGGCAAAGTCATGAACAGCCAACATAAAGCGCTCATAAGCCGACACTGTCTGCGCCAGTGTAAAGGACATTTCCTCACCCACAACCAGGTCCAAAACTTGACCCGTTACAGCATCCACTACGCTACCGCACATTTCATCAGGGGCCTTAACAACACGCATCGTCACCTCATTCTGACCACTGCTTCTCAAGTAAAGGGCACGCTCAAATGACCTCGGCAATGACTTAGCGGCATACAGGTTGTTCTCTGAGTACAATGCAATCTTGGGCTGTTGAACAGCAGAAGACCGATAGCTGATGTCTGGGCCATGGACATAACCGATGGACCCGAACTCGGAGGGTACAACCTTGACGTAATCGCTCCCAAATTCATTTTCCAACTCCAACAAAATCCACTGGTCCTCCTCTTCATCTGCGCGCACGAATGGGCCGCCTGCGGAAGCATTATCAATCGCCGTTGCAGGGAACTCAAAGGTCCCTGAAGTCTCCCCTTCTTTCAGGCGCACCCAGAAAGAATTGCCCGGCTCAATGTATCTGTTGCCGTTGACCTGAAGGGAATCAAGGCCACCTGCACTGTATCTCTGAAAATCTTGACTTACAGAGTTGAATATCAGGTACTGATCTTCTACGACATCGGCGTTGTTCTCGTGGAGCACATGCCAATCCAGCCTCGCTTGGTAGGGGTTTGGAATCATGTTCCATCCCGCCTGAGAGATCGCGGTCACATTGGAGCCTGTCCACACACCGTCCTCGTATACTGATCGCGTGATCGTGAATGCTTTGACCGCGTCCACATCATGGCTTCGCAGCGGACCAGAGAATTTAAACGTCGGGTTTTGAGACCCATAGATCACTACCCAACACCCCCCAAGCGTATCCAACGGAGTATTGTCGCCCTGTGGATATGCCACTGAACCGGTTTGCTCATCCCAAAACTGAACGGTCGAAGTACTATTTGGATAGTCTGAGCTGGGCCAGCCTGCCGTGTAAAAATCCTCGCTTCCATTCAGGTCAGAAACGACCATTCCTTCCAAAGCAGACCCCGAGAACAAGGTCCATCCCCAATTGCCCGCAGACGGCGGAATAAAGCGGTTGACCTTGGCATCAACTGAGGCCTGACCGAATGCGCCAAGCAATGCCGCCTCTGATGAGACCGCGTCAAGCTTACCTGTACCAGAGGTATCTGAATTAAACTCCAAGGTGTGGCCATCCATGTTCAAGCCCCCCCTTTTCATGGAGAGGCGCTCCTTCACAATCAATGTATCAACCTCCACCAAAACCTCTGTTTCCGTATCGCAGAGTTCTACCGTCAAATGCTCAAAGCGCGGGGATTTACCTCGAATTGAACGGTTCTCCGCACCCACCAAATTGACCCTTCCGCCGATGGTCATGGACACATCTTCAGGGAAGTCGATGCCTCCTTTCAAGACGAGCTGTTTGCCCAAAGGCACCTGAATCGGATGATCGGCATCCAATGCAATGCTCCTCAGGCTGGCAACACTCAAAGAAGAATCGAGCGCACTCCAATCCACACCTCCACTCAGCTTGAGCCTTCCCGGTCCCTTCACCGCCAGACCAAAGGCCACATTGAACGGGTCCATGACTTCCAACGTCATGGAGTCAGGAATGAAGACCGAGGCCCCATTTCGGATATCGAGGTTTTTGACCCGGAGCAAACCTTGTGTCCCTGGCGTCTTGTCGATGATCAAGTCTACTGAAGGCTGTACCCGCACAACTTTGGTCTCATCCAAGTCCAATTCTACAGCTTGAACATTCTCGGCATCGCCATCTGCAATTTCTGAATCAAGCCAAATATGACCGTGGTGCGGCCCTGAGCACAGCGCGCAAATGGTATCCCAGACATACTCACACGAACCGTTTTCAAAGGCAGCTCCTGCATCATAATTCGATGCCCGTTCATCCGTGCACCCTTCGCGCCAACCGAACAAGGTGATGTCATCAAAGCGCCACTCTTCGCCTGCGCCGTCGTTTAAGGCGCGAATTTCGAGCTGCACCGATTCCGGAGCGCTCATCAGGTCAGACAGCACCACTTGGCCTTCTGCCCCCCACTCATCGCCACCATAAACGGAACCACTGTACACAGAGTCCGCCGACAAAATATTCACCTCCAATTCATCCCCTTCGCCCACAGCAACACCCTCTGCGTGCAATTGAATGGCCAGCTTGCCAAAGCTCCCTTGCGCATCCTGCATGGAAATGGAGCTGCTCTCCCATCCCATCCAATTTCCATTCAGTTCCAACCCTGAGAAGTATGCATCAGAAACAGTGGCGTCGACCCCCCAAAAGTTGGGAGCATCGCCCACGAAATCTTCCGGAAGACTGATGCTCCACTCGGTATTCTCTGGTCCAATGGTGCTCAGATCAGTTGCACCACTGTATCCATATCCAGCGTCCAACAGATTGTCCCCATTAAAGTCCAAATCTCCAGAGCCAGGACCGCTACTCGCAGTCATCAAAGCACCATCGGCACCAAAGCTCTCGAACCATACTTGTTCCCCCGGCATGGAATCGCAGTAGCAACCATCTCCGGTTTGATTCAGCTTTTTGAAGAAGGCGTAACCATCCTGCGGCGCATTGCAATCACCTTGCTGACCTGGGTAGTGACAAGGGGGTGCAAGTCCATAATTGCAAGCTGCAGGCTCCTCACACGTGAGCACCTCAACGGGCTCTGCTACAGTGAGTTCTGTATCCACAGAAACAGTGTCGCCATTGAAAATGACCGAAAGTGTTACTTCCTGAATACCCGGCTCTAAAACCGACACCGACGACAACGTACCACACTCATCCGTTCCAACCTTGAACTGGAAACACCCATTGGGGTCGATCACGTTAGGGAACGCACCAGCAACGTCTCCTGCCAGAGCATAACCCGCAATATTAGCATCCAAGGTCCCTGCCGTTAAATCTGTGCTGTCCGGAAGTGTCAGTGTTGCACAAGAACACCATTCACATGAGCCATCGTCGGAGTTGGCATCTGCATCATAGTTACAAGCCGATGCGTCGGTGCAACCTACCGGCCAATCGCAGACTCCATCTCCATCCGCATCCTGCAGACAATTCCCACCACAAACTCCTAATACGTCAAGCTGATTTCCATCGCAATCGCAGTCTCCCTCCGGGATGCCTGTACCACCGCACACCCCGCATTCGTCGGGATAATCACAGAAGGACGGATAGGATATGGTGGCGGCACAATCGAAGTTGCACGCCAGTGTATCCATGCACCCGAGGACGGCCTGACAGGACCCATCATCCACCGTCGCACCGAGATCGTAGTTGGCCGAACACGGGTTGGTACAACCCTGACAACTGTAATCGCATGATCCATCATCAATCAAGGCATCCGGGTCATAGTTGCACGCATATTGCTCCGTACAACCCTCGCAAGTCACATACTCACAAGTGCCGTCATCATCAGTAGCAACGGGGTCATAATTGCAGGCAGGGGGCGTACCGTCTCCGAATGTGCCATCCGTACACCCGTACCAGATGCAGCATCCAATGCCACTACCATCGGGTAAGCAACCGAACGCATTCGGGTCATAATTGTCCGCCGTTGGCTCTGCACAGCCCGTGTAAAGACACTCGACATTCCCTTCTTCTGCATAATTGAATGCAGCGGTATCCGTGCACAAATCGATGTCATCGCAGATACCATCGCCATCGACATCCGTCCCCGCGCCCCCGCAAACGCCACAGGCATCGAGTTGATTGCCAAAACAGTCACAATCTCCTTCCGGAATACCCGTTCCGCCGCACACCCCGCATTCATCGAGGACATTGCCATTGCAATCGCAGTCACCTGCAGGAATACCTGAGCCTCCGCAGACCCCACATTCATCGAGGACATTGCCATTGCAATCACAGTCACCTTCCGGAATGTCGGCACAACCGCACTCATAGATGGCACCCGGACCATCGCAGATGCCACAGGCATCGGGATAGTAGCAAGACCCGTCGTCATGTTCCGCCGCCGGATCGAAATTGCACGCCGCCACATCCGCACAACCACAGGCATTGCCCGGCACGAATGACAGCATAGCACGGTCATCGCCCGTCCCATTCGGGAGAATCTGACAGTACAGGTCTCCAGAGAGGGCCCCATTCGTCGTCACCTGCGCCAGAAGAACCCTCTTGTCCACCCCGGCCAATCCATTCGAATCCCCATTGAGTGCGTACCACGCTCCTCCCACCACAGAGTTGATGACGATATTGGAACCGGCCACGCCTCCTCCCGGATCGAATTCCGTGAACCAAGGCGCCCCTGCATCCTGAACGGTCGCAACCAACGCTTCTCCCGCCACAAGATCAGGTACCTGATCCAAACCTATCGTAACCCACGAATCATATTCCAATGAAGGATATGCGGCGAAAATCAATGGATTCAATGCATTGGGGGTGCCAATTCCAAGCGGACTGTTGTAGAACGATGTCGTCGTACTCAGATGGGCCTGATTGACCGCATCACCACTGACCGAACTGACGAAGTCATCCACATTGGGCGTGGTGACGTAAAGGCGGTACGTCGAATACCCAGAGAGGTCAACCATATTCGTGCCGTCCGAAATCAAGCCGATGTCCGTGGCGACGGTGTCGATTTCGAGTCCGTAGAGGGGGTTGTCGGAGGTGATGTTGTCACCCGGGCAGGAGCAGTAATCGCAGAGGGTGTTGTCCTCATCTACTGTTGGATCCGCATTGAAATTGCAGGCCATTGAGTCCGTGCAACCCGTGACTTCATCGTCATCGCAAACCCCATCACCATCGGCATCGCTCAAAATCACACTGCCATCGGCATTGCACGATTCACAGGAGCCTGGATACACGCACAATGAGTCGTCCGCCAACGTCCAGTTCGGCGTGTAATTGCATGCTGCTGGATCCGAACACGCCTCAACAATGCAGAGACCCACAACCTCCCAAGTCACCAACGAATAGGATGCGGGAGAGGAATTGATATCTCCATTGTGGATGGCCACCTCCCATGTGCCATTTCCACTGAGGTCCGTTTCGGAAAGGTCCACTACTGCACTGTATGGCCCTGGTAAGTTGGTGTTCCACGAAGTGGGCCAACCGCTGGTGACAGAAGAACAATTGTTGTCGGCCAAGTATGGACTCAAGTTGCCCTCCTCCGTGAACTGGTTGCCCCCAAAATAGTAGCACAGTCCAGCCGGATCAATGAAACTGACCAAAATGTCAGACACCCAATTGATCATACTGCCAGAAGGAGCAAAATCAATGGCAAGCTCAAATTCTCCCAAGCCCCCAACGGAAGTGGCTTCAATTGTCCAGACCTCCTCATTTCCGGCACCCGCCAAGGTGACATCAATGGCTGTATCCGCATATGTACAACACCCAATGACGGGGTCAATGATCTCATCACAGGAACCATCGTCAAACAGCGCTTCAGGGTCGTAATTACAAGCAAGCTCATCGGTACAACCCGAGCATGTGCTGCCGTCACCCTCACAAATCCCACACACATCCAGTTCTCCGCAGGAACCATCGTCCACTATGGCGTTTGGATCATAATTGCAGGCCTCTACATCTGTGCATCCTGAACCGCTGCAAGCACCAATCAAAGACCACTGGACATCATAAATGGCATCCCCTTCGTGTTGGTCCGTGTAGGCATCATTGTGGGAAACCAACCAACTCCAGCCATTGAAAACTGTGACTTCCCAGGTGCCTTCACCCGAAAGACCAGCAGACGAAAGGTCGATGGCGTCCGAATATTGACCGGAGGCGCTCACATCCCAACAAGCGTCCCAAGAGACACCCGTCAATTCATCTTCTGGCGCGCAGTTCGGTGGCGATGAAACTCCAACCGCCCCAAACCAGTTAAACCCACCCCACCAGGCACAATTCCCATTGGCATCGACAACACTCACGACCATATCGGAAGCCCAGCTGTTGGGCTCTTCGACGTAGCCATCGCCATGGACATCACCACTCACATTGGTAAAGTCCAAGTCCACCAAGAACAACGTGGGGTCAGCGCCCGCCGCAATGACAATCTGATTGCCATCCCCAGCCCAATTGTCATAACTGAGCGTGTCCATTTGGCTCCCGGAAACAGCACAACCACAACTCAAGTATTCACAGGAGCCATCCTCAAATACACCGCTCTCATAATTACAGGCCAACACATCGGTGCACCCCAAGAGGGCCCCTTCCAAAGGACACAGATAATCCAAGAACCAATTGACGGAGTAACTGACCTCACCGGCGCCACTCGCTCCATTCACAATGGTTATGGACCACGCTCCGCCCCCTGAAAGACCAAAAGAAGACAAATCAATTTCAGCTTCCAGTTCAGCCGCAGACGAACCAAAAACAGCAGACGGCTGGCCCCAGCCATCGCCATATACCGTATATCCGCCGGCATCAACACAGCCCGTTGGAGCAGCAGACGCCGAACCTTCTCCGAAATGAACACAACTTCCATTGGGAGAACTGATGATCATCCCAAAGGCCCCCGGATAGTTGCCATCGTCCAAAGACACGTTTGTCCAATCCATATCGAGCATCAGCGTCTCCAAAACTCCTTCAGCCACAAACTGAACAACCTCAATACTCTCACCTGATGAGAGAGACAAACAAGCATCTCCAACCGATTGGCAGCAACCGTCTACAGGGTCGGAATCAATGCAACTCCCATCATCCACACCCGCGGTGACATCGTAATTACAAGCCGCAGGGTCTGTGCAGCCACTACAATTCAAGTAAGCCGTCCAGGTCAAGTTATAGGAAACACGATCCATGGCGTCGCCCCATGCATTGACCACCTGCACCGTCCAATCCCCAGCCTCTGTGCCCAAAACTTGTCCAATCAGGTTTCCCGTGTAGGAATAGGGGTACACACCATCAAGGGAAGAGTCCCAAGAACTTGGCCAGAATTCGTAAGCATCGGGCAAACACGCAGGCAAAGCAGCTGTCCCACTACCTTCAAGGGTCATGCACTGACCTGCCGGGTTGGTCAACACCACTGCCATATCAGAAGCCCAATAATCGCCTCCTGGACCATCAAAGGTCAAGGCAAAGGTCAAGGAGTCAAATGCTGCATTCTCCGCCAGTGGCAGCAGGATTGCCGAACCAAAGTCCAACCCGGCCAAATCACCTGAATAACTTCCCGTGACCTCGCAGCCCAGCTCAGTTCCAATACAGAAAGTCCCGGTCTCACCAAATCCATAATCCCCGGTTCCTTGAATCAGCGTCTGTCCTCCTGCCACTACACTGTAGTTGCCGCCATTGATCAAACCATCACCATAAGAGTCTTCGATGGTGAAGGTGTAACACGCTGGACACAAACTGGTAGTCACCGCTATCAAACCTGTATTTCCATCGGAGTATGGGCCACCGCTTGCCACTTCATTTCCGGCGTCATCCAACAAAGACCAAGTAATCTCTGAACCAAAGCTGTCTGGATTGATGTTGATCGTGACTTCCTCCTTCAACGTCCCCTCACAATCACACTCTCCTTCTGCGATGTCAGCGCAACCGCACTCATAAACCGCACCGGGTCCGTTACAAACACCACAAGCGTCGAGGGCTCCCACGCAAGGATCTACATCATCACAAATGCCATCGTTGTCTGTATCTGCGGCGCAGTCACCTCCACAGACACCAAAAACGTCGAGTTGGTTACCCTCACAATCACAATCACCTGCGGGGATGTCGTCGCA
>Ga0209223_10001187_pt1 | contig 28831 bp, 27 predicted proteins | sample COG_06_FD_184750 | JGI IMG/M metagenome (GOLD analysis project Ga0209223, IMG submission 184750) | Pelagic Microbial community sample from North Sea - COGITO 998_met_06 (SPAdes) (version 2) | ecosystem: Environmental > Aquatic > Marine > Neritic zone/Coastal water | place: Helgoland, sampling...
ATCAGTTTTATAAACGAATTATCCCTAATCTTTGACCGGCTCGACATAGATACTCGAGAAGTCTTAGACGCTGCCTCCACAAAATGGAATTTTTTAAATTATACCCCAGGGTTAGTCGGTGGACATTGTATAGGAGTTGATCCCTATTATTTGGCTCACAAGGCCAAAATAGTTGGCTATGAACCACAAGTGATTCTTTCTGGAAGAAGGGTGAATGATTCGATGGGTATTCACGTTGCGAATACATACATAAAACTTCTAGTTTCTAAAAATATTCCTGTAAAAAATAGTAAAACTTTAATTCTAGGAATAACATTTAAAGAAGATTGCCCAGACATAAGAAACACCAAAGTCATCGATGTTATCAATGAACTAGAAGAATTTCAAATTGAAGTCGACGTTTTTGATCCTAATGCAAACTATGAAGAAGTTGAAAAAGAATTAGGCATAAAACTTATAAAGAACGTTGAAGCAGAAAAATATGATGGAATCATTCTAGCAGTTGCTCACAAAGAATTTAGATTCTACAGACTGAAATCATCTACCAATAAAGTAATTTACGACCTCAAGGGAATCTTTCCGAAAGGGAGTGTAGATAAACGACTGTAAATGATCTGGTTTTAAATTTTGAAAAAGCTTAAAATTTGAATTGCTGTTTTTTCTGGTGTGAATTCTAAAATGATAGAATAAGAATTTAAGCCTTGACTATTCAAAAGTGCTGAATCGTTTGAAAGTTTGATACAATAATTAATTAAAAATTCCGTTTGGGTAAATCTTTAAACCATTTTTCATAAAGTTTAGAATTGGGCACTACAATCACCCAAGCTGTCATGAAAATTAGTTGCAAATCTAAAAAGAACGAATTATGTTCTTGATACCACATCTCTAATTCGCCTTTATAAGGTGCTATTACCCTTTGATAGTATTCATGAGGACCTTCATCACTAACTGCTGAAATAATAGACTCCTCGTCTCTAAAAATAATTGACCCTATGCCCGTAAGACCTGGTTTAACATTATATATTTTAGATTGTACCTCTTCGTTGTATGCGGTAAACGTTTTAGTTACTAACGGCCTTGGACCAACTAAACTTATGTCACCCTTCAAAATATTTATAATTTGCGGGAGTTCATTGATCTTTGTTTTTCTTAAAAAAGATCCGATTTTCGTAACTCTCGGATCATTTTGAAGCGTAATGCTTCCAGTACCTATATTCATGGAGTTCTTTAGCATGGTTGCGAACTTCCATATTTGGAATCTAGAATTATAGAGCCCATAACGTTCTTGAAAATAGAAGACCTCTCCTTCGTCTGAAAATTTAAGAATAAAAATTATCGGAATAAAAACTGGAAGCAGAATAATAAGCGCACTTAAAGCAACAACAATATCCAATAAACGTTTAAAAATTTTATACATGTTACATTTTTTGATCTAGATGTTTCCCGGTTTCTATGTGCTTAAAATCCGGAACATATTTCATAATAACATTTACAATATCTAACTTATCCGTGTTGGTATTATTAAATACCTTTTCAAAATCAGCTTCTACATCTTCAAAAGATATTATAATATCTGGCGTGTTAATAAATCCTAACGAATCATATGCATTAATTTCATAATCCTCCTCTTCTGTATAGAATTCCTCGTATGTTTTTTCTCCAGAAGTGTCTGTTTTGAAAAAATAGATCGGATACTTTGTGGGGTACTTGTCAAAATCAAAGTCCTTAGCCTCTTTTTCTGATTTAACTAATTCCGCTTCCAATCCATTATCCTTTAAAAAGTCCAAAGCAATCTCCTTAAAATATATTTGATCTTTATCGAAATCTAATTTTGGAAAGAAAACATTCCCCGTATCACCTAAAAAAGTAGCTAATAAACATATTTGGCCCGATTGCTCTGGAGTAACAAAAAAACGTTTTATGTCTGACGGACAACTTAGTGGTTGTTGTTTATTCAATCTGTATATAAATCCATCTAACAAACTTCCATTTGAAAAAGCCACATTAGCAAAACGCGCCGTTGATACTCGGTATTGATTTTTCTTCGATAGAATCAATTTTTCCATTAAGCTTTTAGAAGCCCCCATTATGTTTACTGGATTCGCCGCTTTGTCCGTGGAAACACTAAAGAAGTATTTCGGTCGATTTAATTCGCATAAATTCAAGAGCTTGATGGCACCATATACATTGTTCTTAATTAAAGCTTCAACAGAAATTTTATCTTTTTCAGATCGCACGTGTTTATGCGCTGAAAAATTAGCAACCACTTGCCATGTATCAGCGTTATAAATCTTATCAAAGGTGTCACTTAATAAATTAACAGGATATGTAATGTATTCTGGATTATAGTCTAATAAAAATGAACTCCGTAAGTCTCTTGTCAATTCAGTCAGACCATTTTCATTTATATCTACAACTGTTATTTTTGAAGGTTTAAATTTTAGTATTTGCTTTATATAACTAGAACCGATTGTTCCAGCACCTCCAATAACTAAAATATTTTTATTTAATACTTTTCTTGATAAAATATTTTCGTTTTGCGCTATGTCGTTGTCAAAACTTATCTTTTTATAAAAGAGCTTTTCAAATTGTTTCATTATGTGTTTTAGTGAATATCATTAGTAACAGGCAAATTCCTCTTATTATTTAATATTTATATGCAATTTAAAATGAAGTTATAGTTTTTTTAATTCCTTCACTTGAAGTTAACGGCCATTTCTTATTAATTGCATTTTTGATTTTTAAATTTGATACCTCATAATTTTCAGTCAGTTTTGCAAGTCTTTCTGAGTTTATTGGAATTGGTAAGAAATCTCCTATTTTAGCTAAACAACTAATAAATAATTTCGGAAGCTTTAAAGTTCTATTTGGTATACCTAATACTTCAGACATTAATTTTACCAAGTCAACAGTTGATATCGACTCATCATCCGCAACATTGTAAATTCCAGAAGCTATTTTATCATTATCCATTAATTCATTAATAATAAAACATAAATTCTCAACAGATACAAAAGATCTACTATTAATATATTTTCCAAACGGATAAGGAATACCCTTAGAAACAAAACTATACAGTAAATTAAGGTTACCTTTATTATTAGGACCATGTATCATGCATGGTCTTAATATGTAAACTCTTTTATCTTTTTGCCTTTTTTTTGACAATATATATTCTTCTGCAGCAAATTTAGATTTACCATAAGCAGTAATTGGTTTCGGTGTGAAGCCTTCTGTTAAAATACCTTCAAACGAATCAGCAGCAGCCTTTACAGAGCTCATGTAAATGAAAACTGGACATGTGCTCTCTATAAACTCGTCAAATAGTCTTTTTGTAAGCTCTGTGTTTACTTTATAATATACTAAATCTTCTGATGTTGTTTTTAAATCATGTGCTTTACCAGCTAAGTGAATTAAATAGTTGGTATTGTTTAATAGTGTTTCATTTATCTCACTATAATTTACTTCACCTAAAGCCGGGTTCCTAGAGGCTCCAAGTATTTTTTTCTTATTTTTATACAGATAAGAACGAAGGTTAGAACCTACAAATCCTGATATTCCAGTAATTAGAATCATCTAAATAATATATTTCTTTGCTGAATTCCAATCAACATCTTTAGATGCATTTAGCATAGTCGTAGTTTTGAAGTCAGAGACAAACTTATCAAACTTAGCACCTGAATGTTTTATGCCATAGTATGATTTAAACTTCCTAATAAGTGGTAAATGCTGTAACATAGGCTGGTCTTTATCAAAATCCCTTGGATGAAAATAAGTCATAACATAATCTGAATCTATCGTCCATTTTTTTATCATATTATAAGGACATAAACGGAAAAATCCACCTCCTGAAAACACAATTGATCTATCAAGAATTTTATGAATACTCATTGGAAACTCTTTTATTAATGTGCCATTTGTTTCAATAATTGTAGGTACTGAATTTCCAAAATCTGTAACCCCTCCGTAATCATGTTTCGAAGGAAAAATAGATGCATCATGTGTAATTCCTAATTCATTTAATATCTCAAAAGCCCAAGGGGTTTGTTTAGTAATTGAAAAAGCAGGAGCTCTATACATTATTACTTTTTCTCCTATAATTTGTTCTATTTCATTTAACGCCCTATTTGTATCTTCTCTAAATTGCTGTGGAGTCAATCTATGCACCAATTCATGCTTCATAGAATGACATCCAATTTCATGACCTTCAGCATAAATTTTCCTGACTAGTTCTGGATGTTTTTCCGCTATCCAACCCAAAATAAAGAAAGTTGCTTTTCTATTGTACTTTGATAAGGTATCTAAAATAAAATCAGTGCTTTTATGAATTCTAACTTCATAATTAGACCAGTTATTATCTTTCGAAATAAAATCACAATGAAACCATTCTTCAATGTCAAATGTTAAAATATTCATTGTATTATAGATTATCTGAATCAATCCACATTAAATTCCAGTTTTCTTCATTCTTTAAGAAATTGATTGAATATTCTTTGCTTAAATTTTTTAATATGAATGAAAACCTGTACGGACTTTTAATAAAACCGCTTTTTCTCATACTGTGTTTTTTATATGTATGACTACTTGCCATAATAATTATTGACTCTACTTCTTTTACTTTTGCAATTTCACTAATTGCGTTACACATTAAACCCGAAGCTTCAGAGTAGCCATGTAAAAAACTAATATCTAATATTGCAAAGGTTGGAATATTTTCTTTTACTATTTCAGTAAAAACTGAATACCCTACTATCTTACCCTCTTTTCTGACAACTATTATGTTATACTTCTTATCTGGCGCACCTAGTCTCCATTTTAAAAACTGAGTGCTTTTATTAAGAGCAATTGGTTGTTCGGTCATCCATTTAGAAAGAAACTCATCTATACCCGTTATTTTATCTATCTCTATACTAGTATAAGTTTCTAAATCATAGTCCTTTTTACGAATCATCAACGCTAATAAAAAATTATACAGACTTAACAAAACATTCATCGGATAACTTAAAAAGCCAATTTTTTTTTTCCTAAACAAACTTTTAAAACTAAGAAACTTTATATAGAGAGGTAATGGATGCATAATTTCCCAGCCAACTTTTAAATGCCCAGGGATAACTTCTTTTCTAATTGGGTATCCAGTTGTAAATGTCAAACCATTTTTCCGCATTTCATTTGTTGAATACTCACCCATTCTTGCAAAAACCCCCTTGCCACGAGCCTTTAAACCGGTCATTACATCACAAACAATTCCAACATTTATTTTTTGATTATTTATTAAATATTGATAAGGAACAGCTGCGTAATAGCCAATTAAATCATTTTCTGCAAATGCTCCAAACTCATAGGAATGAATATTTCCCGGAAAAGAATGAAATTTCCAGAGATAATGAGATTCTTTATTAATTGATGTATCAACTGTCTCAGGAAAACATTCACTAAATAAAGCTCTTTGTTTACTTAAGGATTCTTTATGCGAAAATGTATTTATCGTAATTTTCATTATACTAAACCGCCACTTAAATCTATCGACGAGCCAGTAATATAACTCGTTGATTTTAAATATTTCACGGTTCTTAAAATATCTTCAGAACTACAAAGTTCACCAGCAGGTATTTGAGAAATGATTTTGATCTTATATTCTTCCGGAACCGTTTCAATCATGCCCAATTCTGAATAGCCTAAATTAATGTTATTGATATTTATATTTAGACTGGCGTTTTCGATAGCAATCGATTTAGATAAGCCCCACAAAGCTGACTTTGAAGCAGCATAAGCACTAACTCCAGGTGTAGGCTTAAGAGCTACAACTGACGAGAAGTTAATTATTCTGCCAAATTTTTGTTCACGCATTATCGGCAATAAAGCTCTTATAAAATTATACGTACCAAATAAATTTGTTTCGACTACACCTTTCCATTTTTCTGATTCACTTTTGTGAGTGAAGGAGTTATAAGAAATTCCAGCACAATTAATAAGTGTAATCTCTTTTAAATCTTCTTTCCTATATTTCACAAAGCTATTTATCTCATCGAGATTACGAACATCAATCTTTGTAAAAAATTCAGATTTATCAGATGGTTTCGAATTGTTATATATACCAATAACTGGTTCCTTTATATCTTTAATAAACGAATTAATCAAAAAATTACCTACACCTCGTGACGCTCCAGTTATTATTATCATGTCTTTTAGTTTAAATTATCCCCATCTGATTATTGACGCTCCAAAAGTCCATCCACTACCAACTGCAGCAAATAAAACAATACTTCCCTTTTTCAATTTCCCGTTCTTATTTAATTCATCTAACAAAATAGGAATTGTCCCTCCTGATGTATTTGCATACTTATCCATATTCGTCATTACTTTTTCAAAAGGCAATCCAATAATTTCGGCTGTTTTTTGCAAAATTCTAATACTTGGTTGATGTGGAATCATCATATCAATATCTTCAATTAATAAACCTGCATCCTCCAAAACTTGATTTATAGCTTTTGGTAATGCTTTTGTGGCGGAAGAAAAAACAGATTTGCCGTTCATTTCAAAATACTGCTCATTCATATTTTCTTCAGTCAAAGGGATTTCTGACCCTCCTCCAGGAATAGTAAAACCAAGCATTTCCTTAGATGTATCAGTATACAAACGATACGCTAGAAACCCTTCTGTTTCATTTGCGGAAGTTACAACAGCCGCACCAGCACCATCACCAAAAAACACAGCATCTCTTCTAGTCCAATCTGTAATTTTAGAAAAGGTATCAGCACCAATAACCAATATATTATTATAAACACCCGAAGAAATATACTGCGTAGCCACGGACATTCCATATAAAAACCCACTACAAACCGCATTTAAATCAAAGGCTGCTGCATTGTATGCATTTAATTTGTGTTGCACAAAAGCAGCCGTAGAAGGAGCTTTCCTATCCGGTGTAGCTGTTGCCACTATAATTAGGTCAATATTTTCGCTTCTTAATCCAGCATCATCAATAGCTCTTTGCCCTGCAATCGCAGCTAAATCACTAGTAGCTTGGTTATCATCAGCAATACGTCTTTCCAAAACACCAATATTATCGAAGATCCATTTTGAATTTGTTGAAATTTTGGTTTCCAAATATTCATTTGTAACTATATTCTCCGGTAGATAAGATCCTGTTCCAGATACTTTCACATTTCGAACTAACTGCTTCATTTTTTCTTGCTATTTATTACTTCTTTTAAAATCAATTTCGGTAAGATCAATAAGTAGTTCAACGCTCTTCCTCCAACTCTTTTTGGCTCTTTTACAACTCTTGACAACCAAATAAGGTTATGCTTTTCTAGAATAGAATTATTTTCAGTTTTTTCAACTAAAAAAAAATTAAAAGCAGCTCCAATGGCAAATAGAATTCCTTGCTCTATTAACGGGAACAATTTACTTATAAAGTATTCTTGCTTTGGTGCTCCAAGTGAAACCCATATAAAATCTGGATTAAAGCCATTTACTTCCTTAGAGATATTGATGTAATCAAAATCTGCCACTTTTTGAAAAGGCAAAGGAATAAACTTAAATAAATCTATATTATAACCAAGACCAATCATTTTATCCCTTATTTTCGATAAATTCTCTTGAGTGTTTCCAATAAAACACTGCCTATAATTCTCTTCGACATATTTCGAAAATATTTCTGGACCTGTATAAGCCTCTAATTTCTTTTTATGAATTAAACCCGCAAATAAAGAAATTGAGGTACCATCGCAAAGATTCAATATAGAGCTATTTAAAATTTGGTTGTAGTTGCTATCTTTATACGAGTGAGTTAATACGTTTCCGTCTACAACACAAACATACCCTTTCCTTTTTTCCAATATATGTTTTTCAACTGTTCGATGAATTTTTAATTTGTCAAATTCAAAATTAACGTTAAAATATTTTTCCATTTTATTACTGTTTTACTTCTCTAAAAGGAAAATTAAAAAGGACAGAAACCATCAATTTTATACTTTTAATCGATAAAATATGCGAACATTATCTTCACCACAATATTCCAACATATTGCTATTATTTATTGATACTACTAAATTAAAGGAATTCATTGACTTTTAAGCCAATTAACAGTCTCATTAGTCTGATTATCTAATGATAGAGGAGGGGGGCCCAAGGCTTTATGTGTGATTTCCATAGGAGTTAGGTGGTTCCCCAGCATACTTCTATACCTGGTAGACATAAATGGGAAAGGCACCCTTAAAGCATTTAAGACATCTCCAATGTAAGCAATAACCCTGAGCAACCTCCATGAAACAATTCTCACATCTTTACCTGTTATCGCTTTTGATAATTTATTACACCATACTAATTCGGACATAGGTGTATCTCCTACATAAAAAACTTTCTTATGGGTAACCTCATTTGATTTATGAAGTATCTGGTATATCTGCCATACCACACTTCCCACATAACCATAAGATTTAACAACGTCTTTAGCGTTGCTCGGATATAAGAAGAGACCTAATTTTAAAACTTTAAAAAATTGATTTTTATATCTAAAATTCCAAGGGCCCCAAATATTAGTTGGTCGAATAATAGTCCATTTGGATGATTTTAAAATCTTTCTAACAGCAATTTCATTTAGAACCTTAGATTGACCATACACAGTATGAGGGTTAAAATCAACATCACTTTTTGGAATAGTTTCTCCAGGCCTGTAAACATATTGCGTTGATGTGAAAATTGTATTTGTTACAGACTGACAATTATTAATGCATTCTATTAAATGCTCAGTCCCTAGAGTATTATCTATATAATCTTCTAGAATATTACTGGCAGTATCAGTTCTCGCAGCTAGATGTACTACATGTGTGGGCGAAAAATTATTTAACACCTCTTGTAATTTATCCTTCTCTAATATATTTAACTGTCTCCAGTACTTATTATGCTCTATATTGAAAGGTTTAATTTTGTCAATATTAACAAAATTTGTAAATTTCTTTTTTAACAAGAACTCTACTAGGTTTGTCCCAATGAATCCTGAACCACCCGTGATTAAAATTTTCATTATTAAATCTTCTTAAATACATTATTTATATTATGATAAAACTTTTCAATCGTATACTTTTTATCAAACAATTCTCTTCCATTATCACCCATCTTGATTCTTAATACCTTATCATTAATTAGCAATTCTAGATTATAAGCAAATGCAATAACATCTTTAGGTTTCACTAAAATACCTGAATCATTCTCTACAACATTGGATATTCCATTCCAATCGAATGCAACTATTGGGTTAGAATATTGCATAGATTCAATTAATACTAGTCCAAAAGATTCCGACGCCACATAAGATGGAAAACAAAAAATATCTGACATATAAAAATATTTCCATTTTTCCAGACCTCTTTTCTCTCCAATTAATAAAACGTTATCCTTCAATCCATTTGAAAATATTAAATTTTCAATTTCTTTCTCATAATCTTTAAACTGAAACATTCCAATCAGGTGTAAAACAAATTTGATTTTTTTATTTTTTAAAATTAAACAAGTCTTAATTAACTCTTCAATTCCTCTCTCTTTGTATAAGGCTCCAACATACAGCAAATAAGTATAACCCTCCTTTTTGAAATCTTTGTTTTTTTGGTAAGAATTATTCGCTACCGACGAAAAGGTGTCTTTAATTCCATTTGGAACAACAAATGTATTTTTTGCTTTTAACACTTTTTCATCTCCATGACTAAAATCTGTAAGTTTTATTAAAATATCAGGATTAAAAAAAGCTATTCTAAATAAATATTTGCTAAAAATGGATAATCCTTCATATAGTTGGGAAATACCACCTGCATGGGTGTGAAAAATAGTTTTATTAAATAACGGTCGTATAAAAAACAAGAGTATCATATCTCTATACATAGCTAACTTATTAGGACCAGAAGGGCCATAATATAAAACGTTTGTCTTATGAAATAGTCTAAATTTCCAAGCAAGTAAAATTGTTTTAATCAATACCCACAATTTATATAATTCCAAATGCCCCATACGATCCATGTTTCTTGAGAAACGCATATCTAAATGTGTCAAAGACACATTTTCATATTTACCTTCTAAAAGAACTTTCATCATTAGAGCCTGCCCCCCATATGGTGGTGGAGTTTGACCTATTACTAATATTTGTTTGTTTCTAGTCATATTATACGGAACTTTTAGATGGTATCAAACACATACTATTTTATAGGTGATAAATGACTTTTCGAGTATATTCCGAAAAAAAACAAAAACATTAAATAGTAACTAAAAATCATGTCAGCATAAAAACCATAACCTATAAAGATTGATATGAAAAAAAACGATTTGTGACTATCATTACCCTTAATCAAGAAATACAAAAAATATATTCCACTAAATAAACCAAATCTTGAGAGCAATGTGAAATACAAATTATCTGATGTAATTGAGTCCAAGGAAGTACCAAAACTACCAAACAACAGATTAATTATAGACAAGTTTTCCGAAAACAACGCAAGATTTTCAATTCTTCCATTAAAAGTCCCATAAACAAGCATCCTGGAACTAGTATTATTCTCAAACAACAATAGAGGGAATAAATATATGAGAGACAGATATACAACAAGTGACAAACAAAAACTAATCACAAGTTTTTTCTTGTACGTTGCTTTTTTAAAAACAAATATTACCAATAATGAAATTAATGTTGCAACAATAACTCCTCTTGATCCAGCAACAAACAGCATAAATATAGAGAAAAACAACAAAACAAACTTTCTATTTGCAAAGGAATAATAAACATAAATAGCAATAAACAATGTGAATTCAGGAATGCTAGCAAAGGTAGAGAATGGACGAATATTTTTTCCGGTAAAATATCCTTCTTCATTAGCTATGCTAATCCCTGATTTAATCCATTCTATTTCAAACCTAGAGTAGCCAAAAATCTTTTGGTATATCCCATAAATTGAAACTAGCAAGAAAAATGGAATAAAAAAACATATCAACTTATCAAAATCAGTATTGCCAAACATTGGTAACGCAATTAACAATAAAAAAAAAGGTATGAAGTGATGATAAACAGCTGCATTACCAGTAATTAATATTACTAATGTAAATAAAAGAACAAACTTTAAAGATCTTTTAGAGATGGTTGAGGTAAATACCGTAAGTAATGGTAAAAATATTATCACATTGTATAACACCACCTTTGATGCAAACAAACGCTTTACAAAAGAGAAGAAATTAACAATAAAAAAGCGTAACATCATAAAAACCGTATTTTGTGCGGGACGATTTGCTAATATAAAAATGGAAGACTTTTTATCCCTAAAACGAATAATTCTATTTTATATTTTTACGTCGCTTAAATATCGTACTGATAAAATGAGTACTAAAACCAATATCTTCAAGCCAGTTTCCAATTGTAATAAACAAAAAAATATAAGGAATCCTTAACATGTTTTTATCTTTAACATTAGTATTTAAATAAACACTCAAGCTTCCTTTTAGATCATGATGCACCAAGTATCTTAATATCATCAACATAATAAAGAAATTATAAAAGATAGAATTTAGCTCTAACAAAAACGAAGTCAACATAACTACTCCAAACCCAATCCCGGAGGTATAAAATCTAATCAAAAAAATACAAATCTCTTTTTTCTTGACTTTTGACTTGTTATTGAATGTTAATTTCAAAAATGCTTTTGCCCTTCCATTTTCATACCTAGATTTTAAAAACGCTTTAAGCTTTTCGGGTTGCGTATGATATACTAATATCGATGGGTTAATAAAACTAGAAATAATGTTTTTATTTTTTTCAAAAAATGCACTCTCATCACCTCTATATTTAAGATCCTTTATAAAACCTCCGGACTTGTATAATAATGATTTTCTAAATGACATATTCGTACCAATTATTATACCTACTCTCTCTATCCAATATCTGAAGATACTATTATGGTATAATTGTGCAAAATTAGAATCTTCATTTAAAATACCCACGCTACCACCTACAACATTAACTTTATTATTAATCGCGAATGTATCCAAAATTATTTCTAAGCATTCTTCTTCTGCATAAGCATCGTCATCCATATAAAAAACAATTTCACCTTCAGCAACACTAAACCCCTTATTTCTTGCATTACTTAGGCCCTCATTTTGTATTCTTATGATTTTCAAATTTGCAAGATTTGAATTTCTCCGGAATAAATCAATTACATTCGATGAACCGTCAACTGATCCATTATCAATAACAATAATTTCAAATAATTCTTTACTTAATGACTGTTTACTAAGAGATAATAAAGCATTATAAACTGTTTTAACTCCATGATAACAACATATAATAGCACTTATCTTAATATCGTGATTCAATTTCATTTCTCAATATTTCATTAATCTCAACTAAATCCATACTCACCTTCGGTGTATAAAATCCCTTTGGGTTCTTTATTATTAAGGTTCCATAATCTGTAATGTCTTCCGGAAGGTAACCATGCATCCCGTTTATTTTGGCTTTTTGAAAATAATTAGGAATGATTAAACCTCCCTTATTTATGGTCCAAATTATATCCCCATAAGTGTTTTTAAAGTCCAATTCTGAATTAACATATACGAATTTCCCTGTCCTATTAAGTTCTTGGCTAGATTTTACAATGTCCAGTAAATCCACATTTGCAGACCATACTCTTATCAATGTTGAATCTAAGAATACTTTATAATCGACATTTCTTTTGAACCTTCGGGATCTCAACATATCCTCAATATGTTTAAGGCCATCAAATAAGAAATTCACTTGACTCATACCATGATCGCCATTAAAGATTATGGTGGCCTCGTTATCTGTTTTCAAGTCAATCTCATCTATAAATAAGCCAAGTCGATTGTCTAACTCTGATAAATAATATTTAAAGGCAGCAGTATCTGGCCCGTCCGCATGTCCTCTTTGATCTGGTCCTCCGATGTACAAGAATACCACATCATGGTTCAAATTTTCAATAACTAATTTCATTCGCTCCTCATCCGATAGACTTACCTCATCCAATAAAGAAGTAAACGTTTCAAAGTAGCTTGATAAATTGTGTTTTTTTATGGTCTTGAAAATATTAGTATTAAAGTCATGATTTCTAATATCATCAAAATCTTCGGTTAAGTAATAACTATGCAGTTCATTTAAGGGGATATTATAGATTTTCATTTTAATCCCCATCTTCCTAAAAGCAATCGCAATCAGCTTTCTATATATTTTGATCAAGAGCGCACTATCGCATAGTAATTTCTCTAAGAGATGCAGAGATTTTAATACATTCTTATAATCCCTATAAGGTGATAGTTTAGGATCATTTCCTATAGCCGTAAAATAGCCCGATTCTAACGGACCAATACCTGAAAATATTTCAGTCCTCTCACAAAATGAATGCGAGGGCTTTACAAATTTAACATAGTAATTTTTATCATTCACTAATGAATACAAAAAAGGCGTATTTCGCTTTGAAAGATAGTCTCCGCGAAAAGCATCTAAAAGTATATAAATAATCAACTTTCCGTTCTTTTAAAAGCTATATAAATTCGAAACCCATCAAAATTCAATTTGTCATACCCAAATTTAGACATGATTTTCATTAGATCATCAGAATTATCACTTAAAACCATAGTGCGCTCAAATATAAAATACTGTGCCAAAATCATATTATAAAGATTGAAGCCATTTACACCCTTAAGAAAATACAATAACTTTAAAATATTAGTTCTAATTGAGGTTCCATATACATACTTAACTAAATCAGGCAAATCAAGTTTACTGTTAAAATGACATCGCAGACCTAGCTGAAATATCTCTTTAAACATATTTCCAACGTTATCAAAAATGACTGCATTTTCAAAAAATGTCGAACTCTGATATCCCTTCAGTTTGATGCGCTCTGCAAAATATATATATGGCAAAAAATCTTGAAATTCAACTTGATTCAATGCCCAAGCTACTTTGCCAGAGTAGGTACAATTATATTCTTGCTTTAAAACTGATAAACAATCAATTATAGAAAAGATTGCCTTGGACATTTGATAATTAAAAAAAATCTGTTCATTAGTATTCATATTGTTCAATCCTCCAATAGGATAAGAACCAATAAAAGTCCATATTCTTGTTCTGAACAAAATATCAATATCTTTTGTAGTTATCAGAGATTTATGAAAAGTCAAAGCTCTTAGATCAAATTCACCATTAATAACTAGACCATTCTCAAATAAATCAAAAGAAAAAATTGATGGTTTCAATTTAAGAATATCGCTAACCGTAAATAGCGATATATCTATAAACTTTGTATTTAGTTCATTAAAAAGAATGTTTTTATACTCCGTTATATTTTCACTTTTTATATTTTCATCAATGAAAATTAAATCCACATCGTTATATGGAGTAAGTCCATCTATATCCCATGAACCTTCCCCTTTGGAAAAGGACCCATAAAGTATTACTACTTTAGGTAAATAAAGTCTATCTAGAGCGTTTTTAATTTTAGATACTAACGCTCTATGATTACCATCTAAAACGGGCATCCCGTCCAGTCCGTCAAACTGCTTTTTGAGCATTTACACTATTTTTAAAAAAATCCACTAAGAGATATATCAAAACCATAATTTCCATAAAGACTAGATTAAAAGCCAAAGAAATAGGATTAACATAATTCACAATATAAAGAATAAGAAAAATTATAAATGATATTATAGAACTATAAAATAACGATTTATAATATGCTCCTAATTTATTTAACGACACCAAAATTTGCTGTCCTAAGACATTGTTTAGAAAAACAAAAAAGACCGCTATTGACAACAATCTACAACTGTACACTAATTGAGCACTTAGTGGAAAATCCAAAAATAAAATGATCCTCTCTAGTAGAACATTGAAAACAGCTAGCACCAAACAATTGAATATTAAGGATCTTTTAAAGAAGAAAACGAGTGTTTTGTAATTAAAGTTTAAAGTAAATTTTTGTATTAACAATCTTGTTGTTATTTGATTTGGAATTTTTAAAAATTTGGACAATTTTTCTGATAAATCAAAATAGGTAATGAATTCAAACAAACCTAGGCTACCTAACAAAATTTTTGGAAGTGATTTAACAACTAAAAATAATAAAGTAGATGTATAGGTTTTAAACATATATCTAAACAGAAACCGGATATGTTGCAAACTAATTTGCTGTAGTTTTAAGCTAAACATTTTCAACCGAAACATATAGAATATTACTAGTATCGTAGAAATGAAAAACGCCATTGGAATTTTATTGAAATCAGCAGGCGATTTAACCAAAGTAACTAACAGGATAATTATTATAATTTTATGTAAAATTGCAATATGCGTTGCCTTATTCAACAGTTTCATTCCTATAAAATACCATTGAGGAAAGAAAACAGAAAAAATTGGAACCCAAAATGAATATACTAGAATTGAGTTATAGGGTATAAATAATAGAGTGATTATTAACGATATAACTATAAAAACAGATTTAAAAAATAATGTGTTTACCAGTATTTTATTTGACAAGTAATTTGTATTGAATCGAGAAACTAACTGAATTCCTAAAATATCGAATCCAAAATCAATAAATAAAGCTATCAATGAAGTAATTGTCTGATAATATATGATAACTCCAAATTTTTCATTTCCTATAATTGGTATTAAATAAAAAAAAACAACCAAAGGAAATAAAATATTTATTAAATTTTGCGCATATAGATAAAATTGGTTGTTATATTCTTTTTGTTTAAAGAACATGATGACTAGATAAATTTAGGTAGTGTCAAATCTCTTTCTGAAATGATTGGATCATCAATTTGCCAGTCAAATCCAAAACTATTCCACTTAAATCCAACATCTGAAGTACCATCATGATATTCATCTCCTAGATACATTACGATGGAATTCTCTTTATTAACTTTATAACCATGAGAGACGCCTACAGGAATGAACAGAAAAGTAAGACTACCTGAAGAGTGAATAAGGTCAAAAGATTCAACTTGACCATATGTTGAGGAGTTTTTTCTGGTATCTAATAACACATCCGTGACAGCCCCTTGAATGAGTCCAACAATTTTATTTGAGGGTTTTGGTGCTACTTGCATATGCATAGCTCTTATAACATTTTTTTTACTGAAAGTAAACCAAACTTCTTTTGTGTCAAAATTGAATTGTTCAAGAAAAAAACTTTTTATAAATGGCTTTAATAATTGACCTCTTTCATCATTAAATTGCTTTAGAGTTATAACTTTTACTCCCTCTATTATTTCACTATCTGTTATAATCATCTTCAATAATTTTTTTAACGGCTTGATTTAAATCTATTTTTGGATTCCAACCTGGCAATTTTGAATACCTACTTTTAAGGTGCATTATTTCGTTTTTCCGGTAGGGGTAAAATCCTAATTCTATCACAGAGCTACTTTGTGAAATATTTTTTAATTCAAAAACTAGCTCTTTAAGCTTATACTTATTTTCATCATTTAAAAGAGTGTAATTTGAAATACCTTTATTGATTTCAAATAGGCTAATTGCTTTTTTTACTGCCCCAATTAAATCGTTAATATGAATAAGACATATTTCTTGATCTCCCTGAGACATTTTAAATAATTTATTTTCAGTGAATGTTTTAATTGCCAGATCAAAAATCTTACCTCTTGAATCATTTGAACCATAACAATCAAAAAATTCCAAATTAATTATATTGAACTCGTAACTATTTGCATAATAATCTAAAAAAGTTGCAAAGGATTCTTTACTTGCTGCATAAAGATTCTGAGGTAAAGAAGACTTACCATCTATAGATTGAGCAAATGAAGATGTATTAATAAATTTTGTATACCCATAATGGTTACATAATTCCAATAATCGAACTCCCAAAAGTATGTTCGATTCAATTATTTTAGATATGTCATCATCAGAGTGCCTACTAACAAAATGAGTTGCTAAATGAATTACTACATCAATTTTTGGAATTTCAATAAAATCTTGCTTATTAAAACCTAAAACATCATCGTAATTAAGCGTTTTTTTATTGGGGTTAGTTTTAGTTTTTCTTGAAATTAGCCAAATAGTATTATTTTTTGACAACTCTTTTACTAATCTTTTCCCTATGAATCCTGATCCTCCTGTAATTAAAATATTCATTTAGCTAGGTATTTTTTAATATCTGCTTCGCATAACTTAAGCACATTAACTTCTTTAAAATCAGAAAGATACCAATCCATAGTTGTTTTAATTGTTTCTGATAAATTCCATTTCGGAACCCAAACATTTTTATTTTTAAACTTAGAACTGTCTAACTGTAACAATTGAGCTTCATGAGGCTCATCATTCTCTGAATTTTTCCAGTTAACCAAATCTGAATATAAAAAATTGATTTCATCTAGAATAAACCCTACAGATTTTGCGTTTTCGGTATTTGGCCCAACATTCCATGCACCAGAAAATTTTTCAGGTGAATTAAATTGGTTTTTTGCTAATTCTATATATGCAAATAATGGTTCTAATACATGTTGCCACGGCCTTGTTGCTAATGGATTTCGAATCATCAGTTCCTCATCATTAACAATTGATTTTATTATATCCGGAAATAATCTATCTTCTGAAAAATCCCCGCCGCCGATAACATTTCCAGCTCTTACAGTAGAGATTCCAATATCTCTATCTTTAAAAAAAGAATCTCTCATTGAAGAAGTTATTATTTCCGCACATGCTTTACTCGCGCTATAAGGGTCATGACCTCCAAGGTTGTCATTTTCTCTATAAGAATACTCCCATTCCTTATTTAAATAACATTTATCCGTAGTTACTGAAATCACTGATTTAATGCGCTCAACTGAACGGCAAGCTTGCATTACATTGAAAGTTCCTATGACATTCGTGCTAATTGTTTCTAATGGATCCGTATAAGACCTTCTTACTAGTGGCTGTGCAGCCATATGAAAAACAATGTCTGGTTTAAATAAAACCAATTCATTTGTTAATAATTTTTCATTTCTTATGTCTCCATATATATTATTAGAATTGTCTTCCAATTTAAGCTTAGCGTATAGGCTTTTATCGTTTTCAGGCATTAAGGAGAAACCTTTTACCTCAGCTCCTAAATTTAACATGATTAGAGATAACCAGGAACCTTTAAAACCTGTATTACCAGTAATAAATACTTTTTTACCCTTCCAAAAGGCTTTTAATTTTCCCATTTCATCCATGGTGCTTTTTTTAATTTAATCATACTTTCAAGGTCCCTTTTATCTTTAAGGGTATCCATTGGCTGCCAAAATCCATCATGTTTAAAGGCTTTCAATTCAGATTCAGCAGCTAATTTTTCTAAAGGCTCTTTCTCCCATGTAGTTGTATCATCGATTATGTAATCAATAACCTTTGGAGATAGCACAAAAAATCCTCCATTTATCCTTCCTCCATCACCCATAGGTTTTTCTTTAAATGATAATATACTATCATTATTATCTATTTCTATTGACCCAAATCTAGCTGGAGGATAAACCGCACACATTGTAGCTAGTTTTCCATGACTGTAATGAAAGTTAATTAGATCTTTAATATTTATATCTGACAAACCATCACCATATGTAAAACAAAAAGATTTTTCATCCTTTATAAACGGAAGAACTCTTTTTAATCTTCCTCCTGTCATGGTATTTAACCCTGTATTAACAACCGTTACTTTCCACTTTTCTTTATGATTCTGATGAATCTCTAATTCGTTATTTCCTATGTTCACAGTAAAAGATTCTAAATTTTTCTGATAGTTAAGAAAGTAATTAGCTATATCAGAAAATTTATACCCCCCGCAGATAACAAATTCATTAATATCATATTCTGAATATAATTTCATCAGATGCCAAAGAATTGGCTTATCTCCAATCAATGTCATTGGTTTTGGTTTCGTTGCAGATTCTTCACTAATTCTAGTTCCAAATCCACCAGCTAATATTACTGCTTTCATATATTATTTATTTATATTGATGAGATAATTTATAACCTCCTTTAATTAAATACTGGTTCTTTTGCATCAAATGAATATCCGATAACATCATGTCTTCCACTAATGATGCTAAATCATGTTCAGGCACCCACCCTAATTTTTCTTTTGCCTTGGTAGGGTCTCCAATTAATAAATCTACTTCCGTAGGTCTAAAATAAGCAGGGTCGATAGACAAAACTTCTTTTCCTAATTCTATTTGAAACAAAGGATTAGTGCATTTCACAACGAATGCTTTTTCATTGACACCGGATCCTGTAAATTCTAATTCAATACCAACTTCCGCAAAACTCATTCTTACAAACTCTCTCACCGTAGTAATCTTTCCTGTGGCAATCACCCAATCTTCAGGCTCTTCTGTCTGCAAAATCATCCACATCATTCTAACGTAATCCTTCGCGTGACCCCAATCACGTTTGGCATCTAAATTTCCTAAATAAATTTTCTCTTGTAATCCTAAAGCAATTCTGGCAGTAGCACGAGTGATTTTACGAGTTACGAATGTTTCCCCTCTTCTTGGAGATTCATGATTAAATAGAATACCATTACACGCAAACATATTGTACGCTTCACGATAGTTTTTGGTGATCCAAAAGCCATAGATTTTTGCAACTCCGTAAGGTGATCTTGGATAGAAGGGTGAAGACTCGTCGTAAAAACCCCTTTCATTTTTGTTTTCTGGCATTCCCCCGTACAATTCTGAGGTAGAAGCTTGATAGATTCTGGTTTTCTTTTCTAAACCGAGTAAACGAACTGCCTCTAGAATACGTAAAGTCCCCAATCCATCAACATTACCTACATACTCTGGGGTATCAAAAGACACCTTTACATGAGACATGGCTCCTAGATTATAGATTTCATCGGGCTGACATTCTGCGATGATTCTAGTGAGGTTCATTGCATCTGTTAGATCTCCATAATGGAGTTTTAGTCTTTGATTGGGGTGGTGAGGATCTTGATATAAATGATCAATACGGTCGGTATTCAAAGAAGATGCTCTTCGTTTAATGCCATGAACTTCGTAGCCTTTTTCTAGTAAAAGCTCTGCTAAATAAGAGCCATCTTGTCCTGTAATTCCTGTTATTAGTGCAACTTTCATGATTTTACTTCTTTAATCGTATCTATATTTTGCAAAAACCATTGGTAGGTTTTTTTTATACCGTCTTCTAACTCTGTTGAATATTGCCAACCAAGCTTTTTGATTTTAGAAACATCCATAAGTTTTCTTGGCGTACCATCTGGTTTATTAGCGTCCCAAAGAATATTCCCTTGGTGCCCTGTTACACTTTGAATGGTATCTGCCAGTTCTTTAATCGTAATATCTTTTCCAGAACCTACATTATATAAGTATTCTGGTAATTTGTTCTCTAAAGCATAAACCACCGCTTCTGCCATATCATCAACGAACAAAAACTCTCTCATTGGAGTTCCGCTTCCCCAGAGTGTTACATCTGAATGATTATTGAGTTTAGCCTCATGAAATTTACGCAGCATCGCGGGTAATACGTGTGAAGACTGCAAGTCAAAATTATCAAAGAAGCCATACAGGTTCGTAGGCATTAAACTCACATAGTCTTTGTTGTATTGTTTGCGTATAGCTTGGCATGCTTTTACTCCTGTTATTTTCGCTATGGCATACCATTCATTAGTTGGCTCAAGAGAATCTGTAAGCAAGTATTCTTCTTTCAAAGGCTGCGGAGCAAACTTTGGGTAAATACAAGAACTCCCTAAAAAAATAAATTTTTCTATTCCTGCCTTGTGAGCTCCATCTATTAAGTTGTTTTGAATTTGCATGTTCTCCATTAAAAACTGATAAGGAAAATTATTATTAGCAAGTATACCTCCAACTTTTGCAGCAGCATCAATTACCACATCAGGTTTTTCTTGATTGTAAAAATTTAAAACGGCTTGTTGATTTGTTAAATCAAGTTGAGCAGTCGTCTTGCCAATTAAATTGGTATAGCCTTTAGAGGTTAAGATTCTCCAAACTGCAGAGCCTACCAAACCTCTATGACCAGCAATATATATCTTTGAATTATGAGTCATCACCATTTTTCTATTCGACTACAACCGGTAGTCCTTCATTATTATTTTTTCGTTATTCCCTCTTTCACAAAGCCGCAGCGAACAATTTTCTCTTTCAAACAGTTTTCAAGGTCATTCTTCACTACCATAACCTTCCTTTGTTTTTCGCTTTTGCTTAACCCTAATGTTGCTTTCAATTGGGAAATCATCCTTCGTTTTAATTTCCCATACCAGTAGACCACCGCTAACCATCTGGTCCTTGATTTCTATCATTACCTGGGCATTTACTTTCTTGCCAATCAGCTTATGCACCTTGCCGCTGAGTCCAGCGATGTACTCTGCGTCTAAATTTTCACCAATAAGTATACAATCAATGCTATTGCACGGAACGCCACGGGCTAAGCCCCCGCAGATCCATACCTGCTTTAACCCCGGAAGGTTTTCCACCACACGGTCTATTACGGTATCAATGCCCGCAACCTTTCTTACGATGGAAGTTATATCAGAGGTTAGAGGGTGAACGGAGTTAACGCGGTAAAGCTTGCGACGCCCTTCAAGAGTAGAACTAAGCATTCCAGCCTCTTCGAGGCGATTAAGTTCTACCCGTATGCTGTTGGTATTTTCTTCGAGCTCCTTGGAGAGTCCTTGGAGGTACCCACTCAAATTTTGATTGAGAAAGAAGCGCGATAAGAGCTTCAGGCGAGTTTTTGAAGTAATAAGAGGTCCCAAGAGATTCAAAACAAATCGGTGTGGCTTTTACAGTTCGCTGCTCTGAGTCTCAGGATATTCTTTAAAGAATACTTTAGAGAACCTAACTTCACAGGTTGGCTGGTCGTGAAAAGAGAATGCAAAATTTTCTATTTCACGGGATTAGGATACAAATATAATAATAAGACAGCATGATAGCATAGGTTTAAGTAAAAAAATTACTCGTTAACAATATTGATTACAGTTAATCGCATTTGATTGCTTACAGCGACATTAGATCGTTATTGAATAAGGACAGGGAGAGCTGGATGCCCAGTTCTTTGAGCTGGACGATAACTCTAGAGTTTCTTCGGTCCAGAAGTATGGCCTCTTCGCCAGCGAATTGTCCAGAGGTGATCCGCAGGTAATCTCCAGGCATGATCTGGGAAACGTCAATATGCTCATGATCCTGCTCCCCCAACCACTTTTGGATGGTGGCTATTTCAGATTGGCGAACAACAGCTGGACGACGCAGCCAAAACAGGTACCGCACCGTTCCAGGATAGGCAAAGACTTCGTCCCTTTTAGCATCTTCAATTTGAACAAATACGTAGCTTCTAAACAGCGGCTCTTCCACAGTTTTGATCCGGTCGCTCCATTGTCTGAGCACTTTGTGAAGCGGGTAGTACACGCTGTAACCGGCCACGGAGAGACGCTCTGCTACTTTTTTTTTCGTTTCTGGGCTTGGTATAGAGCACGTACCATGCGTCGGTATCGCTGCTCATGGTCTTAGTCGGCCATAATTTTACCGGCCTCTACCCGGCCAATAAAGAACATTACAATTAAAAACCCGGTAATCACTGATCCGAAGATCCCAGCTTTAGCCGCAGAGCCTTTATCCTTTTGCAGTGGGAAAATAGGCTCATCAAAATATTTAAATGGGCCTTCAAGGTTCATGAGTTCTGCTTTTGACATCTCCAGTGCCTTAATATATTCGCCGTAAGCGATCTTCAATGATTCCAGGTCTATCGTTAGACGCATTTGTTCCATCTTGTCTAATGCATAAACGAGCGAGTTGTTTTGGTCCTGGTACTCACCTAAGTTCCTTAAGCACAAATCCAAGGCAAGCTCCAATGAATCTACTTTTCCCTGGAATGCCAGCACGCTATTCTGGGTTTTTTGTCTTTTCCAGTCCTTGAACTGTACTTCTGTGTTTTGAACCAAGTTCGTGGCTAGGTCATAGGTAAATAACTCATTATCAGCTGTCACGCTAAAATTCAAAACACCCGTTTTCTCATCGAAGGAAAGGTCCAAAACATCTTCATTTAAAGCAAGAAAAGCTTCGGTTAACAAGGAATCTGTATAGCGCCTGTTAACATTAAAGTTTGCTCGGTACTCTAATGCAAACTCATCGTCATCTTCCATCGCTTCGGCATGATAACGGTTGATCAACCGGCCACCAACTAGATCCGCGTTCATCGCATGAGCGATGTTATTTCTTGAAGTGATGAACTCTTGCACCGTGGCACTTGTTGAAGCTCCGCCACCGCCTATTCCACCACCTATGCCAAAACTAGAGGCCAATCGCATGGCACTGCTCAATCCACCACTTTCTTCTTGGAAGAAGAGTTGGTAAGAGGCTGTATAGATTGGCTTCGTTAAAAACTTAGTGTACAGCGCAGATAAAATACCTATAATCAGCGAGATAGAAATGATACGAAATTTGCGTGACCAAACAATGCCCCACCACTCCTGAATCTTGAAAATGATCTCTTTCAGGGAGATTTCATCATCAACCTTTGAATTCATTTTATTTTCTTGATCTTGAAAAGAATCGTTCATGGTTTGTAATTTTTAGCAGAGCATCAATTATGGTCGGTTAATCAATGCATAAACAGTACCAAATCCCATTGCAGCTGAAGTTAAGGTACCAACTACTTGATTCCAATCTAGTGGCCTTCTCTTTCTAATTACTTTCGTTTTAACAGATCTTTTATTCACATGAATGACTGCACCAAGACTCACTTTTGGAGATCTACTCCAAAAGAATAATGTTTTTTTTGAACGATCTAATTTCCCATTTGGGTAAGACACATATATGTCTCTCTTTTTAGCATTTTTAACTAAACCCAAAGAGAATTCTTTAACATATTTGTACGAACGAAAATTTTTAATAATCGGAACACTTAAACTACTCTCTCCAAATTCATCAAAATAGATATGACCATCTCCAGTTATTCTAATTAGTTCTGATTGCTCTGGAATATCTAGTGAATCCATATCTTCAAGAGTATAATTGGAATTACCATCATTTAGAGCATTTGATAAATTAAAAACAACTGCATCTTGCGATTTTCTAAAAAGCCTCGCATTAAAAACATCCCCTTCTTTAGAAACCCCACCAGCCCGGGAAACAACATCGGAGATCTTTTCATTATATGATAAGATGGAATAGAACCCAGGAAATTCAACAGCCCCTGAAACATAAATCTTTTCATTCAAACCGTATTTCTTTACATTCCTAATAGATATTTCGTCAAAAGGCTCAAGCAGATAATCTGATTTTTTATATTCATCAGACCAATTTTCCTTGATACTAGGGTCCAAAGAAAGAGTAACTGAGGATTGTTTTACTTCCTGAGAACCGTTTTTATTTAATGCTATGATCTTACGCGTCACTTCTATGCGCTGCTCATCAGCAGATAGCTTCATCCCCCCGGCTCTATTCAACGCTTCCTCTAATGTCATCCCTTTAGAGTAAATGAAATTACCCGGATTTTTAACTGCACCAATTACTGAAACTGTCTTTTCCTTTGAATCCAGAGATTTGAATCCAATAAAAATATTATCTGATTGTGATAATTTCAAACCCAAAGTCTCTTCACTAGAAAGAGGCATTCGAGTAATCTCATAATAACCATTATCCATGAGTCTTGATAAGCCTATTTCCTTGTCTATATTCAGCCCCATAAGACCACCTGCCAAATCAATAGCATCCCTAATAGTCATGCCCTCAACAAAACCGTAGTCTCCAGGCTGAGCCAATGCTCCTTCTATAGTTATGACATTTTCTAGTTTTCCATTTTTCACATTTGCAAATACAGAATCACCATCATTTAAAAGAAGTGATGAAAAATCTTTCAGCTCCACGTCAATAATTTTTCTTTCGCTATCATTACTTCTAGAAATTTTAATGTTCTTGCTGTAAGCATTTGCAGAAAAACCCGAACTGAAGTTAATTAAATCAGAAACTGTCTCGTTAGGAAGCATTTCAAAAATCATCTCTCTTTTAAAAGCACCTGAAGTAGAAACTAGATTATTAGTTGTTGGAACCAATAAGAAATCACCATCCTGTAAAAATGGAATTTCAACGCCATCTGGATTTACAAAAAACTTATAAAAGTCAATAGTTTTAATGACTTCTCCATTTCTGTATACCCGAACATTTCGCAAAGACCCGATTTCAGTTGGACCTCCAGCCATTAAAAGAGCATGGAAAGTATTATTAACTGCAGCCAAGGAATATGTGCCTGGATTCCTTACATCACCTATTATGTTTACAGAAATACTACGACCGTATGATAAATTAACCCTAAAAGTGTTTTTTGATAGATTGAATGCTCTCGACATCTTTGACTTTAAAATTTTCTCAACATCAGAGAATTCCAATCCCCTAATGTTCACTCGACCAAACTTTGGACCCAAATCCAAAACACCATTTTTATTCACTGTGAAGGTCCCTTGAAAGTATGAGATTCCAAAAACACTAATTGTCAGCTCATCTCCCGAACCAAGAATATAATTACTCGGTGCTTTAGCCCCTGAAGATTGATCGAATGCCTCAATGTCAGAACTAAAATAACTATGACCGAATATATTGCTTGAATCATTTTGAGAATTATCTGAATATTTTCGTTCGTCAGCTTCATTTTTTTCAATTTCATCTGAGGATGAATAAGGATTCATTATTGGTGTAACCTCTTTAGTTGAACTATTTAAAACCTCAAGCCGGGACTTGAATTTTTTCGCCTCAACAGAGGAAAGCCCCATACTGATCGCCATGGCCTCACCATCTTGGATTGATAAACCTTGTTCCTCACCTTTCTGGAATATTGATAATATCTGGGTGTCAGACAAATCGTCAACATTTACTCCTATCAAGGATTGACCCTGGAGAGAAACTCCCAAAAATAGCATAAAGGCTAAAAGACAATATTTATTCATAACTAATTCTTTCAAACTGATTTTCTCTCTTTTATAACATCAATGTTAATCCCGTAAAGATATTTAAACTTTTCACATTGTATCCATTGGCACGCATAGCACTCGATGTGCCTGCTGGATCGTACCAATGATTCCAATTGTAGGTTTGAGTCAATAAAGCTTTGGTCCAAAATATAACGGGCCCTATGTTTTTTTGGTAATTCAACCCCAAGCTCACTTCAGTATACTTTTTTGTAAAATCAAAACCGTACCATGTGTTTACCCAAGGCACTTGCCCTCTGTAGAGATTATCATTATTTCTAACTACGCGCTCAAAAACAAAACCAATTCTGCGTTTTTTACTTGAGTGCTCTAGGCTAAATATCCATTGATTACTTCCTGTTCCAATGCCTGCTCCTATATTCTGACCTCGATGAAAATAATCAGAATCATAAAAAATGGGATTCCCAAACTGGATTCTATTGTAAGTCTCTTTTGAAGATTCAATATGTGTAACCTCTGCAGTAAACTCGATATATTCTTTTTTTGTTTTGATAGGATGAATCTTGTGAAATCCAAACATGTAGGCCCGACTGTGCTCGGGTGAAACCCAAAAGTCCTGAAAATCAAATCTATTGTCATCGAAACCATATTCCCCATATACTTCAGAATGAGATTCTGGCATTACATATCTAAAAAAAACAGATGCCATTTGATCAACGGGCTGCGTGCCACCGCCAGCTGATCGGAATGGGTTAGAGAAAAACAAAGCAAAATAATCAGTATAATTCACTTCCTCTGGCTGACTACTCGTCCATACTTCTCGCGTCAGCCCAATTGAAAACCCTGGTAGAAAAACAGGACTAAAAACACCAACTGCTCCTGTGAAAACATTAAAATTATCATCTAAGCTGGTATCTCGCATAACCTCAGGAAGGGATAGCAAACCGTTGATACTATCTGAAGCAGACACTTGAAGTTGAGTTAAATAAGTATATCCTGAATGTCTTTTTTTTCCTCCGATAAAATTAAATTCAAATGATCCTATTCCGGTATTAATGGGTTTATTTGATTCTATTGTGAAGTGATTCATTCCTGGAGCGTTCTCAGTCATTACTATTCCCGAATATCGACCTGGGCCCCAAAAAATATTTTCACTTGAAACTCCGAATGAAACTGATCCTAGATTTAGCTTGACATATGATTGGCCAATATAATTTCTTCTATAAGGATCTGTTCCAAATCTATCGGGATTATCATACGGGGCCACCGGATTAGCAGATATATTTCTAACACCAGGAGGAGGAAGGCTATCGTTTGATGCATAAACAATCTCAGGGGCATACTGAAATTCTAAAGGACCGATATTACCATATACTCCGGCATTGAGGTAATATTGCATTCCCTTATTTGGAATCATGGGACCATCTTGCCAACCATAATCATGATGACCGTTGTATTGAACTCTGGTCGTAACTGGAGTTGCCCTTAAAAAGAATAAATTTTTCGGAAATGCTTTATTAACAATATGTTTTGTTAACGAATCTGATATATTGTCAGTTAACCTAGAAATTGGAATTGAGAATTTCGGCAAAATCCCCTCCTTTATCTTGTTATTAAAGACAAAATCATATTTGGCATCTAACGAATATGGATCATCAAAACCCAATGCTTTCACGGCATCCACAGGCCGGATACAAAAACTAGAAGCAATGGGGACATCACCCCATAGCTGCGCCCTTCGTATGGCATCATTCAAAGGCTTATTAAGCAATGAGACGGATTGAGCACCAGTTGCCAGGGCACAAAATAAAACTGATATAAGTATTATTTTTTTCAAAATATGGCCTAGTTCAATATCACTTTAATTCTTGACGGTATTTATTTAATCCATAGGAAAGTCGATACCAAAATTTTTCGTGAAAGTAATACAAAATAGTTTTTGTCAATGTTTCCGCACCTCCAATTTGGAAACTATGAATCGAATCACCCAAAATCCAAAATGAAAGAATAATAGTAGTAATGGTTCCGATTATACGCCAAGTAACTGTTTTAAATAAATGTCTTCTATTTGAGTTCTTGATAGATGATTTAAACCATGCTCTTTCATGCAGATAATAAAGAACCATTTTGATTACGACATCTGTAAGACCAATCTGCATCCCAACTTTTAGATCACCGGTTATTATCCAAGATAAAAACATGGTATCCAAAGTCCCTACAATTCTCCAAGAAATTGTTTTAGCTATATGTCGATTGATCAATTTCATTTTTCAAATAAATCTTGGAAAGAAATACCTATTCTTTCCTTTTAATCAAAAACTTGTTTAACTAATTTGTGGTTTTTGCCTGCTGTATTTAGAGGTTGCAAGATAGGCCATAGCCAGGGCTATGTAAGGCAGAGGGTCTCCGATGGTTCCCACAAGGAAAAAACTAAATAAAAACAAATTAATAACAGCTCTCCAAAAAGGATCACTGAGATAAGGTAATTTCCATAGATGTCGAAATATTGAAAAACAAAAAGCTAAAGTTCCTAATAAACCAACCTCAAGAAATAAACCTGCCGCAAAGGCAGTGGGGCGAATCCCTAAAAAATATCCTTCATTGAACTCTAAGAAATAATAGATTTCAAAAGACTCCATCCCCATGGCCTCCATCGCATTAACACTAGAAACAGGCCATGAGCCAATGCCTCCACCTAGTAAATTCTCAAAACCATACTTGTAAGCCGACAAAATAGAAATCAAACGATGCCCAGATTCATTCATCAAAGTCATATAAATGTCATCAGTATCCCAAGTAAAAAATAAATTATTCACGAGTTCAATTGCACGGGGAGGCTCCTCCATAGATTCTGAAAGCCATAAGACTACTCCAAAAAACAAAAGACAAGCCACAAGAAATTT
>Ga0209223_10001189_pt1 | contig 28826 bp, 37 predicted proteins | sample COG_06_FD_184750 | JGI IMG/M metagenome (GOLD analysis project Ga0209223, IMG submission 184750) | Pelagic Microbial community sample from North Sea - COGITO 998_met_06 (SPAdes) (version 2) | ecosystem: Environmental > Aquatic > Marine > Neritic zone/Coastal water | place: Helgoland, sampling...
TGACCTGAGAGCATTAACTCAACTAACATAATTTTAAAGTCCTTGTCGTATCTTTTTGTTTTACTCATAATTCAAATATATTCATTTATGAGCCGTTTTAACTGTAACTATAAAAGTAGGCATTCCACTTTGGCTCACTTTTTTTTTGACTTATTTTAAGGAATTAAGAAAGAAGTAATAAGAGAGCGCGTCTCTTTTTGTATATTTATTTTTTTTTAGCAAAAGGCTTCTATGAAAGGCAGAATTACAAAAAGTTTTATCAAGAGATCTACCACTAAAAAACAACATGTATTGATTGTTTTTTTGTTGGCGTCTACTTTGTTTTGGTTTTTAACAAAATTATCAAAGGAGTATGAAACGATAGTGGTGTATAATGTGGACTATCAAAACCTACCAAGTTCTAAATTGTTTCAGAATAACCCAGACAAACAAATTGCTTTGATAGTCAAAGGGACAGGATTTAAATTGTTAAGAGAGGAAATGAAAGGAGCCCCGTTGAAAATGAATTTACGAAATGTTGTATCGAATGGTGGCTATTCTTATTATCTATTGTCCAAATCAAAAGAATCACAAATTCAGAATCAATTGGATAAAAACATCAAACTGATTGGTTTTGAAAAGGATACCTTGTTTTTTGAGTTAGGTTTTAACAAGCGTAAAAAAATACCCGTGATTTCTAATCTAGATTTACGCTTTAAATCTGGGTATAATGTAGCTAATAAGGTGTTTTTAGTTCCAGATTCAATAGAGGTTAGCGGACCTGAAATTCAGGTAGATAAAATAAATAATATCAATTCTGAAAGTTTAAAATTGATGAATGTTGTTGAAGATGTTTACAAAGAAATTTCATTGGTGAAGCCCAAAGAATTGGATAAATTAAATTATAGTACCGAGAAAGTTCAGGTGGTGGCAGAAGTTGAAAAATTTACTGAGGATAGTTTTGAGGTTCCTTTTAAAATAGAAGGATTACCCGTCAATACCAGAATTACTACCTATCCTAATACCATAAAAGTTGTGTTTCAAGTAGGATTGAGCAACTATAAAAAAATAGCAGCTTCTGATTTTAAAGTAATTTGTGATTACAAAATACCAAATGGGCAAAACAAACATTATTTAGTTCCAAAGTTGATAGAAAAGCCAAGTTTGGTTTCTTCTATTAGATTGGTTCCTGATAGAATTGAATACTTGATACAAAAATGAAAGTAATTGGATTGACAGGCGGAATTGGTAGTGGAAAATCTACTGTAGCGGAGTTTTTTAAAGAATTAAATGTTCCAATTTATGTTTCTGATATTGAGGCAAAAAAAATAATGCATAAGAATCCATCGATAGTAGCAAGTGTGAAAAAACTGTTTGGAGAAGAGGCCTATTTAGAAGGACAATTGAATAGGAAATATATCGCTGGGATTGTATTTCAGGATAAAAGTAAATTGTCTGCTTTGAATGCAATTGTACATCCGGCAGTACATAATGATTTTCAAGAATTTTGTTTGCATCAAAAAGCTGAGTATGTAGTGTATGAAAGCGCCTTGTTATTTGAGAATAAGTCTGAGTCTCAATTTGATGCTGTTATACTTGTAGTGGCTCCATTAGAACTTAAAATTGAGCGTATCCAAAAAAGAGATGGTGCTACAAGAGAAGAGATTGAAGCTAGGATTCAGAATCAATTATCTGATGAGATTAAAATGACAAAAACGGATATCATTCTTCATAATATAGATATAGAAAAGATGAAAGCGGAAGTACAAAAGTTACACAATACCTTCCGGATGTAGTTTTATTTGATTCTAGTGTTCTGTGCTGGAATTATTCTTAATTATTCGTTAATATCCTTAATTCCTTATTAAAAACCTATAAGAATAAGGGACACAGTGTTAATAAAATCCTATTTTTGAGTCATGAGGAAAAAGATATTTGTACTTATTATTATTCTAATGAGTATTTCTCTTGTTGGAATAATTACAGTTCAAGTTTTTTGGATTAGCAATGCTATTGAAATTCGTGAGAAACAATTTTCACACGATGTAAATTATGCTTTGGCAAGAACTAATGAACGTTTGTATAAAAAAGATTTTGTAGATTTTACAGTTCAGTTCATGGATTTTTTTCAAAATAAAAAATTCGCAAAACAAGCTGATTTCACCAAGTTTGTGTACGAGCAAATAAATACTTCCACCAATGAAACGTTCCGTTTTGCATCGAGTGGTGTGTATGAGAAAACTTTTTATAAAGGGGTTAATAATTTTTTCAAAAATGATTCCATTTTAATTTCATCGGTTTCAAGTAAAAATGACGTCTATAAAGTAAAAAACTTAACGGATAATACGGAGCTTTCTAAGGTGAACCCTGTAGAAAGATTTACTTTTTTTAATAGTTTGAATGAAATTGAGAAGATGACCTTAGAGGATACCTATCATAACAAGGTAAAATCTATTGAGTCCAGATTATCAATAGAATCTGTGAAAGAAATATTTAGCAAGGAGTTATCCAATTTAGGAATACAAATAGATTACGATTTTGGAATATTCGACAAAGGTTTGTTGACGGATATCAAAACACCAAGATTTAAAATTGCGGAAGAGAATAGTTTTATCGCGCCTTTATTTACAAAGGACAGGCATCAAAATAATTATGCCTTACAAGTAGTATTCCCTAAAAAAGGACATTATATTTTTTCTGATATAGGATTGATGTTTTTGCTGTCTATATTTTTTACGATCATCATCATGGTTGCTTTTGCAAGTAGTTTGTATCAAATGGCGAAGCAGAAGAAAATTTCTATGATTAAGACGGATTTTATCAATAATATGACACATGAATTTAAAACACCAATTGCTACCATAAACTTGGCGTTGGATGCTATTAAGAATCCTGTTGTTATTGATGATAATGAAAAGGTGATGAAGTATGTTTCTATGATCAAAGAAGAAAACAAACGAATGCATGCTCAGGTTGAAAATGTATTGCGTATTTCTAAATTAGAAAAGAATCAGATAGAAATGGACAAAGTGATGGTAGATTTTTCAGAAATTGTAGAAGATGCTATTTCGCATACAGCCTTGCTTTTGAAAGACAAAAATGGAGAATTACAAATGCATAGCCATCAAACTTTATCTGAAGGATATGGGAATGAGTTTCATTTGACCAATGTTTTTGTAAATATTATTGAAAATGCGATAAAGTATGCTGAGAATTCACCTAAAATAGATATTTTTATAGAGAACACAGTGAAGTCCTTGACTGTTAAAATAAAGGACAACGGAATTGGAATGAGCAAAGCTGCGCAGAAACAAGTTTTTGATAAGTTTTATCGAGAACAATTTGGGAATGTTCATGATGTAAAAGGTCATGGATTAGGTTTGGCTTATGTAAAAGAAATAATAGATAATCACCAAGGAAAGGTTTTTGTGGAAAGCGAAAAAGGTAAAGGAAGTGTCTTTACTATAATTCTACCTTTGGTTTCTTAAAAAAATAATATGAGTAATAAAAAGATTTTATTAGTAGAAGATGATCCTAATTTTGGAATTGTTTTAAAAGATTATTTGTCAATCAGTAACTACGATGTAACCCATGCAAAAGATGGGTTAGAAGGGTTGATTGAATTCAAAAATAACGACTATGATTTGTGTATTTTGGATGTGATGATGCCAAGAAAAGATGGTTTCTCTTTGGCAGAAGATATCAGAAAGACAAACAAGGAAATTCCTATTATATTTTTGACAGCGAAAACGATGAAAGAAGATATTTTAAAAGGGTATCAAGTGGGGGCAGATGATTATTTAAATAAACCTTTCGATTCAGAGGTGTTATTATATAAAATTAATGCAATTTTGCAGCGCAAGGATACGGATAAGAGTGCTGAGGATGATATGTTTGAGTTTGAGATTGGTTCGTTCTTTTTAAATTCAAAATTGAGACAGCTTTCTTTTAAAGGAAATGATCCAATAAAATTATCTCCGAAAGAGAATAAGTTGTTGAAAATGTTAGCTTTGTACAAAAATGATTTGATGCCAAGAGAATTGGCATTGACAAAGATTTGGAGAGATGATAACTATTTCACCTCAAGAAGTATGGATGTATACATTGCAAAATTGAGAAAATATTTGAAGGAAGACCCTTCAGTTGAAATCATAAACATCCACGGAGAAGGATTCCGATTGGTGACAGATAATAAATAATGTAACGTTTAGTTTACTTAGAGAGAAATTGATGGTAGAAGAACAAGTGATATTGGTTGATGAAAATGATCAACAAATAGGATTGATGGCAAAAATGGAAGCACATGAAAAAGCTTTATTACACAGGGCATTTTCTGTTTTTGTACAGAATGATAAAGGAGAGATAATGTTGCAACAGCGTGCCGCGGATAAATACCATTCACCGCTTTTATGGGCAAATACTTGTTGTAGTCACCAAAGAGATGGCGAAGCCAATTTGGATGCAGGAAAACGTAGACTAGAGGAGGAGATGGGCTTTGTCACAGATTTAGAAGAAGCATTTTCTTTTATTTACAAAGCACCTTTTGATAATGGTTTGACAGAACATGAACTGGACCATGTATTATTGGGGCATTTTAATGGTGAACCCAATATCAACAAAGAAGAAGTTGAAAGTTATAAATGGATGACACCAGAAGCCATTAAAAAAGATATTTCTTTACAACCAGAGATTTATACAGCTTGGTTTAAAATTATTTTTGAAAAATTCTACGACTTCGTGAAATGAAAAAAATGCTTTACAAGTTGTTCGTAGCTTTGGTGTTTAGTTTTTTTGGAATGCTAGGGAAACTACTATTTACAAAAAACGATTTGCCAATAGAACAATTATTTACATATGAACAGTTCTGGATCAATTTTATCATCTTTTTTGCTATTGGTTATGTAGTATTAGGAAATCTTTTATGGGCAGGAGCTCAAAAAAATAAGCAGAATCAAAATTAAATGAAAGTTACAGTACATAGAAAAGCACATTTTAATGCGGCTCACAGGTTGTTTAATCCTGCTTGGGATGATGAAAAGAACAAAGATGTTTTTGGAAAATGTAGCAACCCCAATTATCATGGACATAATTATGAATTGATTGTGGCCGTAACAGGTGAAGTGGATCCGGAGACTGGTTTTGTAATGGATATGAAAATTTTGAGAAAACTTATTTCTTCTGAAATAGAAGAAAAGTTAGATCACAAAAATTTGAATATTGAAGTAGATGAGTTTAAAAGTTTAAATCCAACTGCAGAAAATATTGCCGTTGTGATTTGGAACATTCTTCGAAAGCATATAAAAAATGAATTAGAATTAGGTGTTACATTGTATGAAACACCTAGGAACTATGTGACGTATCACGGTTCTTAAAGAATAAAAAAAATGAAAAGAATTGCTACCTGTCTTCTGTTATTCTCTGTCTTTTCTTGTGTTTCGCCCAATTATGTAACAAACATTACCAGTTATCAGAAAGTACAACATCTCAATAAAAAAACGGTGACCGTTGTTGGTTTAGATCGCGTTTTTATCCATAATTATGAAAAAGCATTTCATAAAAATTATCAAAATGATACTGATTTTGTGAATGCCATAGCAAGACAATTTGCAGGGTCATTGGAAGAATCTTCTACTTTTCATGAGGCTAAATATGATTTCTCTGATGATTGGAATCATGTGAATACGATGGCTTCTAAAAAGAGTTATTTAAAAGTGCAGGAGTTGTTAAAGGAATGTACCACAGATTATGTGATCATTTTGGATGAATTTGAATTGAAAAAAATGTTAAACTCAAATACAACGTATTCTGGGGGCGACATCAATAATGGGCAAATGACAACCACTACAGAAATGATTCATTTGTCAGCCAAAGTAAAAATGTTTGATGTGAAAACACATGATCCCATCATAGATTTTGATGTCTATGGAGAGGATCAAGTATTTTTATTTTCGTATTCTAGTTCTTTAATGGATGCCAAAGACAAGATGGTTGCTCATGCCTTGGAGTTTTTAGCAAATCATAAAAAATAATTATTTCAGAATTTTAAAGACGGCTTTTCTCAAGGGTTTAGGACTGTCTATTTGCATCATGGTTTGATGAATGTCATCAGGGAAAAAGATAGAAAAGTGTTCTTTCTTTAATTGTATCGTAGGTAAGTTTTCCAAAGTATAGAACATAAAATCTCCTTCTTCATTGTAAGGAGTAGTTGGTTTCTCGTTGTGCAAAGTTTTAACACCAACATGTTCTGCTCCTTCAATCATGTATTGAATATCAATGTATTTTTTATGGGTCTCAGATTTACATTCTGATACGTCTTGGGTAGTATATTCCATCACAACCACAAATACAGTATTACCGTCGATCTGATGTTTTCCTAAATCAATCTTTTCTAAATCTGTGTTTTTTATAAAATCAAATACCTTTTCAAAATCTTTATGAATAGGTGTGTATAGGTTGCTATTGGAAAGCTTGTCTAAGATCATTTTAGTTGTTTTTAGCGTAATATTGGTTCAATTCAGATAAGTAGTTCTCTTTGGTTTGATCGTCTAATAGAGAATATGTAAATGAGTTTTCACAAAGCTCGTAAATCTCCTTTTTAGATAAATCTAAGGCTTTTTGTATTTCAATAAAATTTTTATTTATTTGACCACCAAAATAGGCAGGGTCATCAGAGTTGACAGTTACTCTTAGTCCCAAAGAAATCATTTCTTTCAAGGGATGATTTTTAAGATCGTCCACAACTTGCAAAGCGGTGTTTGACAACGGACAAACCGTTAATGCGATATCTCTTTTTACAATTTCTTCTACTAATTTAGAATCTTGTAAAGAATTATTTCCGTGGTCTATTCTTTTGATTCCTAAAATATCAATTGCTTCCCAAACATAATCAGCATTTCCTTCCTCACCGGCATGCGCTAATGGAATGTATCCTTCTTTAACAGAAGCTTTAAATACCTTTTTAAACTTAGCTGGAGGGTTTCCTTTTATAGAAGAGTCTAATCCTACCGCAGTTATTAAATGTTTGAATGGGAGTGAGGCTTCTAAAGTTTTAAAAGCTTCTTCTTCACTCAAGTGTCTTAAGTAGCTCATGATAAGTAAAGAAGAGACGTTTAAATTATCCTTTGCATCTTGCATGGCTTTTGAAATCCCCGTAATTACAGTTTCAAAAGAGATCCCTCTATCGGTATGCGTTTGAGGATCAAACATAATTTCCGTATGTCTCACATTTTGAAGGGCACATTTTTCTAGGTAAGAATAGGTGAGGTCGTAAAAATCTTGCTCATGAATTAACACATTAGCACCTTGGTAATAGATATCTAAAAAAATCTTGCAAGCAATCAAATTCATAAGCTGCTTGGATTTCTTCAACGGATGCGAATGGAATGTCTATATTATTTCTTTGTGCAATTTTGAACATTAATTTTGGTTCAAAAGTTCCTTCGATGTGTAAATGCAGTTCTGCTTTGGGTAAGTTTTCAATGAATTTTTCCATGGCTCAAAAATAAAAAAAGCGTTTTAGATGTATTGTCTAAAACGCTTTTTTTTCTAGTTTAGAATTTATTCTTTCCAAGTATCTGTTCGAAAGGAGGAGGCTGGCAATCCTGCTGTACTGAAAATACTAGCTTCTACTAAATTGTGAAAATTATATCTTACTGCAACAGGTTGCATTACATTTTCAGAGCTTAGTAAAACTCCACCATTGGGATACCCTTTACGAATCATTTTAGCGTTGGCTGGATGAAATATTTTGTCTTCTCCAGCGATTTCAAAACCGGTTACTTTTTTACCAAAAGAAGAGATTCCATTAGGAGCGTTTTCAAAAGTTACGGTAACTTTTTGTCCTTCTATTTGCATGTCTTTAAAAGTCGGTCCTGAGAATTCTATACCGGCTATATTATAATCTTTTGCCAAAGCCCAATAAGCGAGACGTTCTCCTACTTTTCTTTTTTCAGCTGGATGAATATACGTTGCATCTCCAATATCCATAGTGACCGCCATACCCGAGTTTTTTAAACTTTTCATGGTGTTTAATTGCGCTTCTCTTAAAAAGGCCGAATTGGCTTTTTTTCCATAATTATATGGTGCTATTTGCACATAGTAAAAAGGAAAATCACCTTGATTCCATTGAGCCCTCCATGAGGTTACCATAGAGCCTATTAATTTTTGATATTCTGAGGCTTGGTTTTTGTTCGATTCTCCTTGATACCATATCGCTCCTTTGATGGTATATCCAATAATTGGATGCAACATGGCATTGTATAATAAAGTAGGGGTTTGCTGTATTCCTTTTTTAGGAATTTCTGTTGGTAATTTTACCGATTTAAATTCTTTAAGAGTAGCGGCATCTGTCCAAGCTTCCGCTCTAGATCCACCCCAAGAAGTAACAATAAGTCCTACAGGTACATCAACAGTATTCTGAATTTTATTTCCGAAAAAATAGGCAGTAGCACTAAAATCTCCTACAGTTGCTGTACTTGCTATTTTCCAATCACCATCAACAGTATCAATAGGTTCCAAGGTTTGGTTTCTCTCTATTTTAAAAACTCTTAGATTGTTGTTGTTTCCGTTTAAGATAGCATCTTGACTCCCGATTACAGGTTGGTTTAAAAAGCCTTTTACGGGCATTTCCATGTTGGATTGACCAGAGCAAAGCCAAACTTCTCCAATCATGACATCTTTGAGTTCAATAGCGTCAGATCCATTAATGTCAATACTATAAGGCCCTCCAGCTGTGGGGGTTTGTATCTTTAAAGTCCATTCTCCGTTTTTATCCGCTTTTATGGTTTCCGTTTCTCCCCAACTAGCAGTAATGGTGACTTTTTTCTTTGGCTTGTCCTTTCCCCAAAGTGAAACTTTTTCATTTTGTTGCAAAACCATATGGTCACTAAAAAATGAAGCAAGTTTTGTTTGACTGAAGGCAATTGTTTGAATTCCAATAAATAGGAATAAGACTGTTTTTTTAAGCATGTTTTTAGGTTAAAATTTAGCAATGCTAAATATATCCATTTTAAAAACATTCAACACTATTTGGATAAAAAAAAGACACTCAAATATATTTCAATTTGAATTTCCTTTTTTTAAACTCTGAAATTAAATTTAATTCATTTTTGACCAAGCGGTAAAGCCACCATCTAAGTTGGTCACATTTTTATACCCGTTGTGGAGTAATATAAGTGAAGCTAAGTAACCGCGCAATCCTTTCGCACAGTACAATATATATGCTTTGTTCGGATCTAACTCGTCGATTCTAGATCGCAAAATATCCAAAGGAATGTGAATTGTATTTGGATCAATCAATGCTGTGTTTTCAACTTCTTTCTCTGTACGTACATCAATAAGTTGGATGTTGTTTAAGGTCGAAATTTGATTTATATTCTTGTGGACTTCGCACATCAATAATCTGTGCTCCATTCTGTATTAGTTTGTTATAATCAGTATCCTTGATACCCAAAATATTTTTTATGAATTGTAGCATAGTTTATAAAGAATTTACGTTCATTCAACTTCCGCCGTTTTCAAAGGTAATTCCTTTATCTTGAAGATATTGTGTAGCTTGTCCTGATCGATTTCAGCTTGCACAACAAAGTACAATTGGAGTTTAAAATTTTGAGAGTTCTGTGATTCTAGTTGGGATTTCACTCAAAGGGATATTGATACTTCCCGGTACGTTTGCTCCGTTGAATTCTCCTTTGGTTCTTACATCTATAACAGTCATAACTATTGATTTTAAAATTATTGTTTTGTTTAAAGTGTAAAAGAAGTTCTATTTTCTTTACATGATACAGCAAATTTAAAACGGAATAGTGTTTCCTAAAGTAACCTGTGTTACATATGTTATCGATATTTACTTATAAAAAGATAATTAAGTGTTTTATTTATTGAAGAGATATTATTAGTCCATCACAAACTTGCAACCAAATGAAAATAAATTTGCTTTCAATCCCGTATTTCTCTCATACATATTGTATTTGAAATCCAAACTTTTCAACCCGAAATTCCAAATATGAGCTTTGGTAAAAACATCCGTATAATTCAATCCTATACCATATTGCGTGGTTGAGAATTCTGATAAATCATAATCTGAGGTATAAAATTCTTGAGTGGATTGATGTGTTTCAAATCCCGCGAAATAATCCGCTGCGGTTTGATTATAATAACGAAAGCTAGGGTAGAGGGTAAATTTGCTCATAAATTTTATAGGCAACTCGATGTATGCAGTATTAGATGTGACACCCCAATTGTCTGTGTAAAATCTATAATAGGTACGCAAGACAAAAATTTCATTGATGTAATAATTGAATCTGGCGCCTAGAGGGATTTTAAAACGAGTATCTGGCAAGCGTTCAATATCATCTGCTAATTGAAAAACGTCTGTGTTTGTTTTAGAGGTGTAATTAGGGATGTTGTCTTTATTCCCTACATAATAATTGGCTTTGTCTTTGAAGTAGACACGCTGCATAGGGTTTGCCAACCAACCTTGTTGTTGTACGATGTCCATTGTAATAGAAAACTGTGCTCTTTTACTTATGATTTGAGAAAAGTTCAAGGAAGCAGAATAACTATGTCTTGCCTTGTTTTGGATTCGAGTAAAGTTTGGAGTCCAATTTTTATTTTCATATTCATGATTATTAATGTCTTTGTCAATTTCAACTCCAGATTCGTCATATATTGGTAAACCCGCAAAAAAACCACCATTAAGATCTTGACCAGCCTCAAGGTAACTATCGAGTTCTGTTGGGTATTCTGGCAGCCACTTGTCTAAATAGACCTGAGCACTAATTCCGACTTCGGTATTTTTGTTATTAAAAAGTTTCGTCAATTGTCCACCGAATCCAAATGATATATAATCCCATTCCGTTGCAAAGCTTGCATGAAATCCTGTAATAGTATTCCTGTCGTCTGAACTATGACTATAGGCACTAGAAACAGAAACCCAGGTATCTTGTCTAGAAGGACCGGATGAGGCCACCCAAGGACTCCCGGTAACGCTGGTTGGATCTAAAATAATATCGTCGTCATCATCGTCGTCGTCACCACCTCCAGAAGCTCCTGAAGAATCAAATGGATCAAGATTACTAGAAGATGCTGAAGTGTACGTAGAGATTCCTACATCAACCGTCAATACATCATCTGCATTCAAAGGCATCGAAATTACGATGCTGGGCGCAAAGTCTGTCAATTCTTCTGTACCAATACCCCCTGTAACCGAGGCGTTGTCTCCATCTTGAGTATAATAACTTGCCAGGAAATCAACCTCGGTCGATTCTAAGACACGTTTTTTATAATTTGAACTGTCATCCTTTTTTTGTTGTCCCACAGTTGTGAATAGCGTAAAAAGGAAACAAGTGAATGTTAGGTATGTATTTTTCATAGTTTCCATTTTTTAATTACAACCGCAACCACCACCAGATTTACCACCATTGGCACCAGAAGCACTTTCTCTATACACTTGAAAGTTGGTTTCATATCGATCAATAGGCCTTGAGGATAATTGCATATCCGGGTCGTTTAGACTTACTTTTTCATATTCTTTTACAGCCGTACAAGAGCTCAAGAGCACTGTTACAAATAGTAGGTAAAACAAGAGTTTCATAAGCTTAGTTTTTAGTAATGTCGTTAAATGATATATTGTTAGAGTTGTGAATTTTGTTTTCTGTATCGATAAAAACACATTCAACTCCTTTCAATTGATTTATAAAATCGAGACCTACTTCTATTCCCATAACAAATAGAGAAGTAGAAATAGCATCTGCTAATTCTGCACTTTTAGTAAAAACGGTAACACTTTGAATACCATAACTAGGGTAGCCAGTTCTAGGATCTATGATATGCGTATACTTGACACCTTCAAATTCTACAAATTTCTCATAGTTACCAGAGGTTACTACGGCAGAATTTTTAACGGGCATCCATGAAAATGCTTTTTTCTTATTGAGTGGGTTGGTAATTGCTACCAACCAATCTTTTCCATTGGCTTGTTGGCCCCAAGTATTCAAATCGCCAGAAGCATTTATAATCCCTCCAGTTACCCCTTTTTTCTTTAACAGAGCTTTTGCTTTGTCTGCGGCATATCCTTTTCCAACAGCACCAAAACCAATTTTCATCCCTTTGTTTTTTAAGAAAACCGACTTATTTGTTTTATTTAAAATGACATGTTGGTAATTTACTCTTGCTACAGAGTTTTTAATAGCAGTTTCTGATGGTTTTTCTGTCATGCTACCATCAAATTTCCAAACCTTATCCATAGAGGCGTAACTGATATCAAAAGCACCTGAGGTTAATTTTGAAATGGAAAGACAGCGTTCTATTAAAGAATATAATTCTGCAGAAACCACAATGGGTTGGATCCCTGCTTGTCTATTGATTTTGCTTGTTTCTGAATTCTGATCCCATGAAGAGATGAGGCTCTCTATTCTTTTTATTTCATCTATAGCTAGTTGAATGTATTGATCACCGCTAACTTTGTCTTTGGAAACCACAGTGATATCAAAACCGCTCCCCATCAAAACCAAAGATTTTTTGAAGTTTTGTTGCGCAGTTCCACTGAATGCACCAATAAATAAGAATACAATAAACTTTTTCATCTTAGTTGGTGAAAGCAATTAAACTATTCAAATATTCTGTTGGATTCAATTTGTTGTAGCCCGTTTTTCCGAGCACTGTTCCTTCAGAATCTAAAACAACTACCAAAGGGAAATGTCCATTTTGATTATAAGTACTAGCGAGTTTATTGTTTGCCTTTTGTTGCTCTTTACTCAACGCGTTTTTTTTCTTTCTAGGAAAGTCGGCTTCCAAAAGGACAAATTCTTTATTGTAGTTGGATATAAAATATTCAGAAGTAAATATTTTTTGATCCAATTTCATGCAAGGAGCACACCAATCAGAGCCTTTGAATACAAGTAATATGTTTTTATTTTCTTGCTGCGCTATTTTTTTAGACGCTTCAAAATCATGGTTCCATTTTTGAGCCTGTGAGGTAAAGCTCAAGCAAAATTTAAGGCATACAAAACATATAATTCTTTTCATAATTGACTAGGTTGTTTGTGATATTCACAAATTTAGTTAAATTTTAATTTAATTTTTAGACAAAATAACGAATCCACCTTATCTTTAAAACAAAAAAAAGCCTGTCATTTTGACAAGCTTTTTGAGATCAATAAAAATATTGAGTAGCTAATTAAATTACTTTAACGTCTACTGCATTCATACCTTTTCTTCCTTCTTTTAAGTCAAACTCTACTGAGTCTCCTTCTCTAATCTCATCTACTAATCCTGAGATGTGTACGAAGAACTCTTCGTTTGAATCTGTGTCTGTAATGAATCCAAATCCTTTTGATTCATTAAAAAACTTTACTGTACCGTTTTTCATTATAATATATTTTAAAAGGTAAATGTAGTGTTTATTATGTACAAGCCTTGTTTTTTTTTACTTTATTTTTCTTAATTTTTATTTCTTAAAGAATTATGCCAATTTGAAATATCTTTTTCTAAACCAAAAAGATACGCGGACCAATAGAATAAGGGCAGGGACTTCAACCAAGGGACCAATGACACCCGCAAAAGCTTGTCCAGAATTCAATCCAAAAACGGCGATAGCTACTGCAATTGCCAATTCAAAGTTGTTTCCTAAAGCTGTAAAAGCAACAGATGCCGTCTCGCTATAGCTTGCACCCATGGATTTTGTAATAAAGAATCCAATGATAAACATAGAAACAAAATAAATCAATAAAGGCACTGCGATGATCAATACGTCCATTGGGATTTTTAGAATCATCTCTCCTTTCAAACTAAACATCACCACAATCGTAAAAAGTAACGAGATTAGGGTAAGTGGTGAGATGGTTGGGATAAACTTTGTATTATACCATTCTTCTCCTTTTGCTTTTACAAGAATTACTCTACTTAGAATCCCTAATAAAAATGGAATTCCTAAATAAATAGCGACACTCTCTGCAATCGTTTGAATAGAGATGTCTACAATAGCTCCTTCAAAACCTAAGTAGGGCGGAAATACCGTAATAAACAACCAGGCATAAAAACTATAAGCAAAAACCTGAAAAATACTGTTGATCGCTACCAATCCGGCACCGTATTCAGAACTTCCATCTGCCAAATCATTCCAAACGAGAACCATCGCAATACATCGGGCAAGCCCAATTAATATCAAACCTACCATGTATTCTGGGTAATCATGTAAAAATGTCACTGCTAGCACAAACATCAAAATCGGTCCAAGAACCCAGTTTAAGAATATAGAGGTTCCTAAAATTTTCACATTTTTAAACACCTTCGGTAACAACACATAATTCACTTTTGCTAAGGGTGGGTACATCATCAAAATCAATCCAATAGCAATAGGGATATTTGTTGTTCCGTTACTCATGGAATTGATGGCTTCCGGAAAAGAAGGGATAAAATATCCAATTCCGACCCCAAGAATCATTGCTAAAAAAATCCAAAGGGTAAGGTTACTATCTAAAAAGCTAAGTTTTTTATTTTCTGACATGACTTAAAGTTTTGCTTGTTGAAAAACATAGGATAATTCCGTTGCTATTTGAATACTGCGCTCCAAGTACTTTTCTGCTTGTTGTGGCGTATTGTCAAATGCTTTAGGGTCTTCAAAAGTAATTGGAATTCTTTTTTCTGCACCTGCAATAAAAGGACAACCCGCATCCGCACTAGAACAGGTTAAAATTGCAGCAAACTCTGACTGTGGATTGAAAGCATTATCAAAAGTTTTAGAAAAACCTATCACGGCTGCTTCATTTGTTGCATGTTTGATTGCGTATACTGGATTTTCAGAATCAGATAATTTTGCAATTTCAAATCCTTGATTTTCCAAGGCTTGTGCAGCTACAGGAAAAAGAGCTGTCGCTTCAGTACCTCCAGAATAGGTATACACACTGTTGAAACCATAATAAGTTGCTAGAGCTTGTGCCCATACTTGTGAAAGATGGCTTCTTCTTGAATTGTGAGTACAAATAAAATTCAATCGAATGATTTCATTTTCAACTGCTTTTCCTTTGATATATTCAATTAAAGGAAGCAAAACTTCTTTTCTGTCAGAAGAGATTACTGAAGTATCTAAACCTTCAATAATCTCTGTAATTTTTGTGAACTGTGTGTTCTTTGACATCGTTTTATAATTTAGCAACAACCAGAACCTGGTGCGCAACTGTTAGCATTACTTTGTGTTAACTGTGTTAATTCAACTTTTGGTTTTTCTGGGATATCACATTTGTCCTTTGCCAGGCAATCCGTTAGGGTAGTGGTCAAAAGAAAGTTTTTTCCATCAAAATCAAGTCCATATTTTCCAATAGTTGTTCCTTGATATTCTACTTCAATATTTAAATCTTCTATTTCTAGAAGTCTTTCTGATAATTCTATAATAGATACAAGCTTTTCTGGATGCAATCTATGGTTATAGTCATCAGCTTCCCATAATTGAAAGTTTACTACTTCCTCTTTTCTAACGGTACCTCCACAATCAATAAAATGCTTTGAAATTTTTCCAACTTCAGTAACATGAAAATGTTCTGGTACTAATTCTCCGTTTGGTAATTGAAATCCAATTTGTTCAAGATTTCCCAAGTGTGATTTGATTTCTGATAATTTCATAATTCTTATATTTAATATTATTTAACAACAGTTTGATGGGTTAGACGAAAATTCGAAAAAGGAAGCAAAGGTTTTTGCAATTTGAGCCCAATTCTTTTGGTCTATACAATAGCAAACACTCGTTCCTTCAATATCTCCTTTGATAATTCCAGAGTTTTTTAATTCTTTCAGGTGCTGAGAAATCGTTGGTTGTGCCAAACCGATCTCTTGTACCAAATCACCACAAATGCAACTATCCATTTTTACAATATGTTGTAATATGGCAATTCTAGCAGGATGGCCTAATACTTTTGCCAAGGCAGCGATTTGATTTTGTTCCTCTGTGAATTTTTCTGATTTTGTCAATCCCATATCTTAATGTATTTATTTATTGCAATATTACGATTAATAATTGAACTGACAAACTTTATTTTAAATTTTAAGAATTTATTAAAGTTTGTTAAGACTGTCTAAGATGATCTCGCATCCCTTATGAATCTCTTCATCTGAAATGGTAAGGGGTGGTGTAATTCGCACGGCACGACCTTCGTATAAAAGCCAGAATAAAAGCAGACCGTTTTGCATGCAATCCAAAATTACCTTTGTAGCTTTCTCAGGATTTTCTAGTATTAAGGAAAGCATTAATCCAGTGCCTCTAACTTCTTTTATTTCAGTGTGTTGGAGTTTTGATTTTATGAGTTTTTCTTTTTGTGTGGCTTCTTGCATTAAGTCGCTGTTTGTCACTTCAGTAAGCGTTGCTAAAGCGGCAGCAGCAATCACAGGATGACCTCCAAATGTGGTAATATGACCTAGTTTAGGTTGACGTTGTAATAAGTCCATTTTCTCTTTTGAGGCGACAAAAGCACCTATGGGCATGCCTCCACCAAGACCTTTCCCCGTGATAAAAATATCAGGTGTAACCCCATACTTTTGAAAGCCAAAAAGATGTCCTGTTCGTCCAATTCCAGATTGTATTTCATCTAAAATCAATAAAGCACCTACTTTTTCGCACTGTGCTTTTACCTTGATTAGGTAGTCATCTTGTGGTACAATACACCCTGCACCGCCTTGAATGGTTTCCATAACTACGGCAGCAGTCTCTGTAGTAATTTTATCTAAACCCGGAAGGTGATTGTATTCAATAAATTTCACACCCGGAAGCAAAGGTCTGAAAGCGCTGTTTTGTTCTTCTGCGCCACATAGACTCATAGAACCTTGTGTGTTTCCATGATAAGCGTTGTTGCAGGCTATGAAAGCACTTCTTCCTGTAGCTTTCTTAGCGAGTTTCATAGCTCCTTCTGTAGCCTCTGTTCCTGAATTCGTCAAGTATACAGAATTTAAAGAGTTGGGTAAGTTTTGTGCCAAAAGCTTACATAGATCTACCGCGGGTTTTTGGACAAATTCACCATAAACCATGACATGTGTATAGGCATCTACTTGGTCTTTGATAGCCTGACTTACCTTTGGATGATTGTGCCCTAAACTATTGGCTGAAACACCTGCTACAAAGTCTAGATATTCTTTTCCCGAAGTATCATATACATAACTCCCTTTTGCACTTGCGATTTCAATGGCAAGTGGATGAGGTGAAGTTTGTGCTTGGTGTTTGAAAAAATCATCAATCATAAGATTGCTTTAGGTTATAAAAACAAATTGGTTTTGATTACCGGCTCATCAATAAAAATATCGTCTCTTTCTAATGGTTTTTCACTTTCTCTCCAGATAAAGCCTTTTAAGAACCTTTTGTCTGCTGGGTATTTAGAAGGAGGGTATGTTTTTCCTTCAGGCTTCATTAGAAACTTGATGGATTGTATGCCGTTATCCTCCAAACTAAAGAGAATATTACTACAGATCATATTTAAGATGGCTATTAATTTCTTTTCCTCATCTCTGGCGTAGTTGATAACCTCTCCGTTTCCTTTGGTAAGCAACGATTCTAGTTGGTTGTCAACGAATTTACCATACATGTTTTTTCCTTTTATCTGGCTAAAACCTGCAGAGTCTTTTTGAATGATAAAGGCATTTCTTTTGATAAATAAAGAGTCTAATTTGCTTGTTTCTAAATTCGAAGTAAGATGTATGCTGTCTCCTGTAATCTGATTTTCTCCAGACCAAATAACGGGGTGTTTGAACATTTTTGTAATTCCTAGCTTTTGATTCGTATGTAAAGAATCACATTTTCCTCTTAAATCTGACTTGAAAAATTTGACTTTATGGTAGGCTCTAATAATTCTTTCTTCAGGTTTTCCGGTAATTAATAAGGTGTCACCATGAATAAATAAAGAATCTGCCTCGGCGATAGAAATTGCCATGGCTCTTTTTACAACAAACACAGAATCGTTGTCCTTAAAAAATTCAGCATAACCTCCTTTTACAATCGTTTGATTCACGGTATCGGTCATTACAATATTACCGGTACTAGAAGCAAAACCTTTTTCTTTGTCGCTATAAATGCTGTCGCCTTCAATGATCCGGTTGTTGTAATATATTTTCGCATCCTTGGTAAGGCGTGAAATTCCAACTTTTGTATCGTAAAAACCTTGTCTCGCTACGGCAACACTTTCTTTAGTTGTAATGGTAGAAGGGCCGTAGAAATAAGTTTGTCCTGTTTCAGTGTAATAATCTAAATGATTGGATTCTAATTTGTTTTCAGGATTGTGCACCACTACGTTTGTTGTAGCCGTAAAACGTTTTAAATCGGTGGCATACACACCATTTTGACTTTCTAACTGGTTGTTGTCATCGGTAATGGTTGCGAAACAGTCATAAGTCATTTCTTGTGTCACACGGTCAAAATGCAATGTATCTGTTTCCAAACGCATGCTTGGGTCTTTTAAAACAACATCTCCCCAAGAAATAACTTTTTGGGTATTTCCGTTATAATTGGCATAATTACTTTTCTGGGTAATGGTATCCCCTTGATTTACAAAAACATCACCATAGGCATGCAGCACATTTTTTTCTTGGTAAAATAAAGCTTTGTTACAATCTAAAGTAGCACCTTCATGACTTACTCTCACGTTTCCATTTAAAATAATGGCTCCTGGATATTTTTTTTGATTCTTATAAGTCTGTTCAGAATTAAGAATCTTAATTTTCTTTTGTTGTGCAGAAACAAAGGAAAAATTGACTGTTAGGATTAGTAAAAAAAGAAGGTGTTTCAAATGAAAATATTTTTTGAACAAAAATAAGCAAAAAGAGTTTTGTAGGGCATTTTCGTTGTTAAAATTGCTCTAAGGTATAAAATGGAAATAATAGGCTTGTTATAGGGATTGAAAAACTCCTAGTTGTTTGTTTTTTTGAACATTGTCCCAAGGAAAAGCGTGTCCGTTCATTACAATATAAACTCCTTTTTTTAGGGTTTTTACAAAAGCCAAAGCATTTGCAATGTTAAAGGTTGCATCAGAATTCTCAAGAGAGTAGGGAATCATAGCTCCCGTAATGATGATAGTTTTTTTTAAGTTTTTAGCAGCAATTTCCGCAGCTGTGGCAACCATAGTATCGGTGCCATGTGTGATAATAATTTTATCACTGTGACTTGTAATACAGGCAGAGACAATTTCTTTTCTTTGATCGGAAGTCATTTCTAAACTATCTACCGCCATTAAATGTTGGATGTCAACTTTTTCCGTGAGGTTGGCAGTTGTTAAAATATGTGGAATATTACTAGACCCAAAAGAGAGGTTTCCAATCAAAGGATTGTATATTTTGTCAATAGTACCCCCAGTGGTGAAAAGATCAATCTTCTCTATTTTTATTTTTTTCATGATGTAATTTACGCAAAACTTTCTGATTGAATTCTAATTCGGAAAAATGTAATTTTAACAATTGTTGCGGGGTTAAAATTGATTCAAGTTTTTCAAAAGTATTTTTTTTATTGGAAACATACGTTTCTGTGATTTTGATAAAATCATCAGAAAGTGCTTTTGCTTCTTCATCAGAAAGAGTTGCTATCGCTCCTTTATTATCAATTTGTTGTTTGATATTTTTAATTTTTACAGAACGTAATTTTCTGTTTACTTTTTCATATTCATTGTAAATTGGCCAAAACTTTTCTGCAACTTCTGGTGTTAAATTCAACTCTGATGAAATATAATTAACTTTCAGTGTTTTGATTTTTTCAAAACTCATGCCTCTGTGTTGAGCGTGAGAACCAACAACACCAGCGATTACAAAGAGAATAAGGATTAATATATGTTTTTTCATAATGTTCTAATTGTCTAAAAATAAAAATTCAGGATCTACTTGATCCAAATAATTATTCAATTCATCGTTTGAAATATTTACTTCTACAAGGTCATTCAAATTTAAATCTGCATCAATACTAGCCACGGCATATGCGTCAATACTCATATTTCCTGCTGCGATGTAAGCTTCAATATCTGTGACTTCTAAAGAGTCAAATGAGATAGTATTCGATTCTTGATAATTGGCAATTCCAAAATACAACACCAAAGCGGCTGCAACTGAAGAGATAGCGTATAAAACACGCAGTTTGCCTTTTTTCTTTTCTTTCGGAATGGAAGCGATGATGCTTTCCTCAAGATTTTCAAAATAGTTGTGGGGAGTAGTAAACCCAGATTCTTTGGGAAGTTCTTCTTCGTTTATTTTAGTAAAAAGATTGTCAGAAAATTCCTCGAAATAATTTTCAGGAGTTTTAAAACCCGGACTTGTCAATCCTATATTTTTTAGTGCTTCAATATCTTTTTTATTTTCTTGCTTCATAACTGTTAGACCATGACCTTTTAAAAAGGTTTAATGTTCTTCAAGATGTTGTTTTATTTTTTTTACGGCATGGAAATAGGAAGTTTTTAAGGCTCCTACTGAGGTATCTAATATTTCTGAAATTTCTTCATATTTCAAATTGTCAAAATATTTCATATTAAAAACCAAACGTTGTTTGTGGGGTAATTCTTGAATGGCTTTTTGTAAAATTTCTTGTATCGCAGAACCGTCAAATAAAATATCATCTTGTAAAGAGTGGATAGAGGTAATTTGATATTCATCTATCGATACATTTTTTTCTTTCGCTCTTTTGTTTAAAAATGTGATGGATTCGTTAGTTGCAATCCTATACATCCAAGAAAATAATTTAGAATCTCCTTTGAAGTTTGCAATTCCTTTGTGCACCTTGATAAATGTGTTTTGCAAAACATCATTAGTGTCTTCATGAGAGATCAATATTTTTCTAATATGCCAATACAAACGTTCTTGATACAAACGGACAAGCTCTCTAAAAGCTTTGTCTTTTGTTTTCGGATCGATGAGCCTATTGATAAATAATTTTTCGTTCTCCACATATGAATTCAACTTTGAGGAGTGTAAGTTTACGAAATTATTTTTTTACCTGTGGTCTCGATCTAGAATATCCAAACAATCTATTTCTTTTGATCAGTTCAGAAATCCCTTCTGGCAACATGGCTTCCCAACCTGCTTTTGATTTGGCAATCATGTCTAAAATAGTTTTAGAAAAAACTGTTAATATTTTAGGATCATAATTTTTGATGTCTACAATTTTTCCATTGTTTTTGAAGAATTTATACAATTCCGTCATTCTTGGGTGAACCACTAGATTCTCACTGGTAATAATTTTTCCAGTGTTTCTATCTTTTAATGGATATGCGTAGATTTTTAAATCTTTGAAATACATTTTTCCAATGGCCTCTAGAATTCCACCACTTAGGGTTCTATAATATTTTTCATCAAAAATATTGATCAAACTTTCAAGTCCAAGAGCTAATCCCATTCTTGATTTGGTAAATTCACTAAAGTATTCTACCAATTTATAATATTCTTGAAAGTTTGAGATCATTACATTTTGTCCTAAGGAACATAGCAATTCTGCTCTGTCCAAGAAATCACGTTCGTTTATTTTTCCTTCAGATCGTAGGTTGGCAAGGGTGATTTCAAATATGATCTGTGTATTTTCTTTTTCTACTTTATTTTCTTTGAAAAATAACTTACGTGCATTTTCATAAATATCCATATTTACTTTCGTAACCGGTCTAAAGCTACCTCTTAATGCTAGGATGTTCTTTTTGTATAAAACACTTGCTGGCAATAAGTTGACGCCGCTAGAGTCAAACATTACCGCATTGGTCATGTCGTTTTTAACCAATTGTAAACTCATCAATCTGTTGTCTACATACATAAATCTTGGTCCTGAGAAATTAATCATATCAATTTCTAGTTGGTCTTTATGTAAATTGTCATACAAAGAAATTAATAAATCCTTTGGATTGTCATTCATATAAAAGGCGCCATGAATCAAGTTTACTCCCAATTTACCAAGTGTTTCTTGCTGTAAAGTAGTATCTGTTTCTTTGAAACGAAGGTGTAAGACAATTTCGTTATAATCTTCTAAAGGATCTAGTTGAAATCTGATTCCAACCCAACCATGACCTTTGAATTTTTTAGCAAAGTCAATTGTTGTTACTGTATTGGCATAACTAAAGAAAAATTTATCAGGATGTTTTTCTCTACTCAATCGATCTTCGATCAAGCGGATCTCATGGTGTAACATTTTTTTCAATCGATCTTCCGTCACATATCTTTTGTCATCCTCCATACCGTAGATAGCATCGGAGAAATCCTTATCATATGCACTCATTGCTTTAGCAATTGTTCCCGAAGACCCACCGGCTCTGAAAAAGTTTCGAACCGTTTCTTGACCCGCTCCAATTTCAGAAAAAGTACCGTAAATATTGTGGTTTAAATTGATTCTTAGAGCTTTCCCTTTTGTAGTAGGGGTGTTGCTCATTTCTTTATCTCCTTTAAGTGTTACAGCCATATAGATAAATAGGTTTGTTTATGTTACACAAATATAGTAATTATGCAGTATTATTGATTGCTCAATGCTTATTTTTGTCAGAGAAGATTTACAAATAATTTTTAGCTTTTATGTCTGCAGAAAAAATTAAAATAACATTTTTAGGAACAGGTACTTCACAAGGAGTTCCAATGTTGCTTTCTGACGAAGAAGTGAATTTATCAAAGGACAAAAAAGACAAGCGTTTACGTTCTTCGGTATTATTCACTTGGAAAGGAAAAAATGTACTTATTGATTGTGGACCAGACTTTAGGTATCAGATGTTGCGTGCAGATGTAAAATCAATTGAAGCTATTTTATTTACCCATGAGCATTCAGATCATATTGCAGGATTGGATGAAATACGACCTTATTGTTACAAACAAGGTGCTGTACATATTTATGCCAAGGACCGAGTAATGGAATCTTTGGAAAGGCGTTATGAATATATTTTCGCTAAAGAAAACAGGTACCCAGGTGCGGCTCAAATCATAGAAAACGTGATTGATGATGCTCCGTTTGAATTGCTAGAAACTCCCATTATTCCCATCAATGTGATGCATGGTAGTTTGGATATTTTTGGATATAGAATAGGGGATGTGGCCTATTTAACGGATGTAAAAACCCTTGCCGCTTCAGAAAGAGAAAAATTAAAAAACCTTGATGTTTTGGTCATCAGTGCCTTGCGAATCAATGCGCATCCTACGCATTTGAATCTTGAGGAAGCCTTGCAGATGATTTCAGAATTGAAACCGAAAAAAGCTTATTTAACCCACATCAGTCATCGATTAGGATTTCATAAAGAGGTATCTAAATCTTTGCCAGAAAATGTGTTTTTAGCCTATGATGGTTTAGAAGTACAGCAAGATTGATTTACAGTCTTTCGTCTATCCAAGCTTTGAAATCATAAAAATTTTGTGGATGTACTCCATGTCCTACAGGATATTCCTTGAATACATTAGAAATACCTTTGTCGTTTAAGTATACAGGTGCTTTTCTAGCCCATTCCACTGGTATTACTTGATCCACACTTCCATGAGAACAGAAATATTGAGTCGTTGTTGTTGCAGATTTATCTGCTATTAAATCTTCATTCAAATATCCGCTCAAGGCAACCACATAGGGCATTTTGTTTGTGTTCAAAGAAAGTCCATAACTTAAAATGGCACCTTGACTAAATCCAACAACAAACAATTTATCAGTGTCCACAGCATGGTTTGCAGTAAACTCGTCAATAAAATTAGAAATTTGATCTAAAGAAGTTCTAGCTTCGTCTAAATCAGAAAATTTGTTTTGATCCGCATCAAAATTAATGCTATACCATGCAAAACTATTATAACCTAATTCTAACGGTGCTCTTAAGCTTACAATATGCAAGTTATCTGGCAGTTCCGAAGCAAATGAAAATAAATCCATTTCATTACTTCCATAACCATGTATTAAAATTAACAACGGAGCCGGTTGGTCAGAAGTTACAATAGGAGCTCTTTCTACAAAATGTAAATTGGTATTCATGTGTGTTTGCTTGGTATTATTTATTTAAAACTAATTGCCCTTTTGCATAGATTCCATAGGCTTTTCCTTTTACTTTTTTGTCTAAAAATATGGAGTTTTTAGAAGTAGAAAGAATGTCTTTCAGTGCAAAAGTAGTTTCATTTGTATCTGTAAATAGTGAGATGTTTGCTGGTTTACCTTCTTCAATGGTTTCTTGGTCAATTCCAAAAACAGCTTTAGGTCCGGTTGTCAAAGCATCAATAATAGTTTCAGTCTCTAATACTGTTTGAAGACTTCCGAATAGGTTTTCAAGTCCAATCGTTCCAAACTCCGCATTGTTGAATTCTACTTTTTTATTTTCGATGTCGATAGGGTTGTGGTCAGAGGTGATGCAATCAATCGTTCCATCTTTTACACCTTCTATCAAAGCAAGTCTGTCTTCTTCCGCTCTTAAAGGAGGCAATACTTTGGTGTTGCCATTAAACCCTTTTAGCTCTAGATCTGTCAAGGTCAAATGATGTGTTGTAACACTACAAGTAACCTTTAAGTTTTTCTTTTTGGCTTCTCTGATGAGCTCTACAGATTTTTTAGAGCTTACGGTTGGGATGTGTAATTTTCCTCCCGTATATTCTAGCAAAGATATATCTCTGGTAATCTGCATTTCTTCAGCCAAACCAGGAATTCCTTTCAAACCTAATAAGGTGCTGTTCAATCCTTCGTGTGCAATTCCTTCCCCGCCAATGGCATTGTTTAGAGGGAAACTTAAAACAAGTCCGTCAAAGTTTTGCGCATATTGCAAAGCTACCTTCATCAAATTGTCATTTTCAATAGCCTTGTTATAATCCCCAAAAGCAACGGCACCAGCCGCTTTCATATCATATAATTCTGCCATTTCAATTCCTTTAGAATTTCTGGTCAAACTAGCGATAGGATATAAATTGGTTGCTTTCAAAGCACTCAAGTTTTTCAAATAAGCAATAGAGGCTTTGGTGTCTAAATAAGGATTGGTATTTGAGTTTACGGCTACCTCTGTAAAACCAGATTTTGCAGCGGTATCTAATCCGTTAGATAAATTCTCACGTTCTTCATATCCAGGTTCTCCAAAAGAAACTGAAGAGTCAAACCATCCGTTTGAAATTTGAAGATTTTCTAAGTTGATTTCCTTGCAGTCGTTTGGACAATCTATAGAATCTCCTATTTGCGTAAAGGTGTTATTCTGAATTAAAATATCTTTTGTTTGCTTGTGAAACTTACTGTTTTTATCAAAAATGGTTGCAGATTTTAATAGGATGTTCATTGAGAATTATATTTTAATTTTTCACACAAAATTGCAGCACACAAGTGTTCTTGCATGAGAAAGTCTGTAATAAAGCTTTATTGTAATTGTTAGACTTTAAAGAAATCAATGTTTTTGCTAATGAATTTAGCTTGTAGAAAAGTAGTGATTTAAGATACTTCTGCTGCATTGTTTCCTAAGATTGGTCAAAGATACACAAAGTTAATCAAATGATGATTTTTTTGATTTGGATTTTGCCAAAAAAATAGGTTTTAACCATAGTCTCCTATGCATTAAAACCTATTATAAATATTGGATAAACTTAGTTTATCATCCGTCAACCATTGGTTTGATATGGCTTACATCACCGGTTCCTCGTGCAAATAATATATTTAGAAAACGACAGCTTCTTTTTTTGATTTTAAATTCAATTTAAGTCGATCTAATTTAGACATACTTGTATGTTTTTCTAAATCGTGATACAGATTCTCTATTTGATTTTCATCAACTTCTGCACTCAAGCTTAAAGCGAGATCTGAAAACATATTAGAGTGTACAATATAACCATACTTATTGATGGTGTTTTTTATCTCTTCAATAATTTTCATGCGGTTTTTTGAAGAGAAAGCTTCCCAATTAAATTTTGTTTTTCTCATACCGTTCTCATTTAAAATTTATAATAGTAAAAATACACAAAGACTAGATTTTCTTTGGAAAAACCAAAGTGAAACAACCAAACTCTACAGTGAAATGCCTGCTTCAAAAAAAATATTTAAAATGGTTACAATATTGGAGGCATAATTGACACTTAAAAAAGAAAAAGGCACCTACCAATACCATATTGATGCTCAGGAATACTCTTATAGCTATGTTTTCTGGGAAAAGTTCTATATAACTATTCCAAAAAGGAATCAGCATAAGGCTTGCTAAAAATAATAGTTGCAGCCATATAAAAGTTTGATTGACTACCCAAACAGAACTATAATGTTCAAGGTGTTTCATCCAATACAATGCGATTACAATAAAACAAGCAAAAAACACCCACATTTTACTCAGTTGCTTGATCAAAAATAAACCGAGTTCTTTGGTGTCCGTAATATGTCCAAAATCGGGGATTTCAATATTAAAAATCATCACCGTCATGGCGCTACCAAAAATAATATCGCACAAAAATTTTAAACGGTTGCGTCTTTCTGTATTGGCATGCTACTCTAGGTCTTTGTATTCCATAGTTGTATAGTTTATAGATAAAAAGACCTAGCGCGTTTTATTTTAAAAGATGATTGCTCTTTACAAAATTTGCTTTGTGTCTTTCACTAAAAGGGATATTCTGTTTGCTGTCTAAGACAATTAAATTATCCTCTAAATAAATTTCATTTATTTTATTTATGTTCACTAAATAATTTCTGTGCACCTGAATAAAATCTGGGTTAGAGAGTAATTCTTTTACCTTCTTTAGCGATAGTTTTACCAAAAAATCTTCATCGGTTAAAGAAAATTGACAGTATTTGTCTTGGACTTCAATATAATTAATTTTTGAAACATCTACTTTCATCAAACTTTTTCTCTTCTTGATAAAAATATAAGAAGGACTTAATACAGCAGTCTGAGGATCAAAACTGATGGAATTGGCTTGGTCAAAATATTTTTCAATGGCCAGTTCTAAAGTAAATAATAACTCTAGTTCGTTATAAGGTTTTATGAGGTAGGTAACCGGTTTGGTATGTTTGGCTTTTTCGTATAAAATTTTTGTTTGCATACTAGAAAGAAAAATAAACGGGATGTCAAATCCTAGTTCATTCATTTTTTCTGCCATGGCAATACCATCTGGTTTTCCGTCAATCATAATGTCAAGTACCACCAAGTCAAAAGAATGTCTTTTTAACAAACGTTCTGTTTGGTTGATGTTGTGACTGATCATTACATCGTAATTGTTTTCATTTAAAAAGTCTGCCAAATCATTAGCATCCTCTTTATCGTCTTCTAATAGAAGTAAATTTAGAGTTTTCATTTTCTTCGCAATAATTAAGGTAGCAAAATAGTAAATTTTGAGCCTTTTTCAAGGGTGCTTTCTATTTTTATCTCTCCTTGGTTCTTTTTGATGAGGGTTTGACATAAAATCATTCCGAGTCCAACACCTTCTGCACGGTCAATTTTATCGATAGATAAATCTTTTAAATTTCTTATTTTTTCAAGATTTTTTGGATGGATTCCGATACCATTGTCTTTGATACGTACAAACTTTTTATGGTCTTTAGTGGTACCACAGGTAACTTTGATACGACCTCCTTCTGGAGTGTATTTGATGGCATTGTCCACCAGGTTACGTATTACAATTTTTATGGACTCTATGTCTACCTCTATATTGACTTCTTCTAGCGCGGTGTCAAGTTCTATATTTCTGGCTAGCGCAATATTTTTAAAATCATACAACACATGTTCCACTAAATTATGCAAAGGGTATTCTGTTGGGACAAATACCATTTGTTTGCTTTGTTCTAAAGACCAGCTAAGTACATTGTTCAATAGCTTATAGGTGCTTTCTGTTAAAATAAGCGCCTTGTTGTTGGTGGTATTGATGGCTTCTAGATCTTCTTTTTTAATTTGCCTAACCAAACGCTTGTGCAATTTACCAAGGGTATTGATAGGACTCCTTAAATCATGAGAAACTACAGAGAATAAATAATCTTTGGTTTTGTTGGCAGCAGCCAAGTCTTCTTTTTGTTGGGTAATCAATTTGTTTTGGGCAGTTCTTTGTTTGTAGAAAAACCAAAGCACTAGGATAAAAATAAATAAAAACGATATCCCAATGATCAAAGCGTTTCTTTGGGTTTTCTGGCGTTTTACTTTTTCTTTTTCTACGGCAATTTCTAATTCTTTTTGAGCAACAGCAACTTCTTTTTCTTTTTCAGTGAGTTCCCAAATTCTGTCTCTGTTGTGTATAGAGTCTTTCCAGTTATAGGCTTCCAAATAATACTGATTGCTGGCTTGGTAGTTTTCTCGATTCTTCTCAACCACTGCCATGTTTAAAGTTGTAGATTCCTTCCAAGTAAAATCTGAATACGCTTTTGCAAGTTCATATGCTTCAATGAATAAAGGAATTGCTAAATCATCTTTGTATTGACCATAATATAAGTTAGCTAAGGCGTTTAAAGAATTTAATTGAGTTACAGTGTCTTTTTTATTTTTTATGAGTTCAAATTCTTGTTTGAAATAATTTTCTGAAATTTGATGGTTGTTTAAAATATTATGAATAGTTCCAAGATTATGGAGCACAATACTTTTTTTACGTTTGCTTTCAAATTCAGAATTTTCGAGCCATAATTCGTAATGATAAATGGCTTTTTTGTATTCTTTTAGTTTTAAAAAGCTATATCCTAAAGTTAAGTTTTTGTGGTTTTTAAATATTGTATCGTTTGAAATATTGTAAGTGCATTCTATTGCTTTTTTGAAAAGCTTTTTTTTTAGAGCGCTAAAGCTTTGGTAATAATTTAAAAGGTCCTTTTCGGATTGTGTAGTAGCAGTTAACAAAGCTTTTGCGGTATTGGAATGCCTACTTTTATAGTTACAGTTAAAACGGCTCATAAATGAATATATTTGAATTATGAGTAAAACAAAAAGATACGACAAGGACTTTAAAATTATGTTAGTTGAGTTAATGCTCTCAGGTCA
>Ga0209223_10001194_pt1 | contig 28792 bp, 21 predicted proteins | sample COG_06_FD_184750 | JGI IMG/M metagenome (GOLD analysis project Ga0209223, IMG submission 184750) | Pelagic Microbial community sample from North Sea - COGITO 998_met_06 (SPAdes) (version 2) | ecosystem: Environmental > Aquatic > Marine > Neritic zone/Coastal water | place: Helgoland, sampling...
AGAAGGGATTGATAAATTTATCCTAATAGGAGAAAACGTTTTAAATTTTCATTATTCCGATGATTGTTATTATGAAGAATGGTTCGAAGAGGTTGAAGATGGATGGATAGCAGCTTTAAATTTTAGAGAACATGTTTTACAAGAGCTTAAAAGCGCAAATATAGACTCCTACTTTGTACTAGGAGGTCAATTAAACCTAGTTGACTGGCGTATTTTCACACCACCTAATTTATACCGAAAAATTGAAAGCCAAGTAGCTATAAGAATTGGTGCAATTTAACATTCCTATATCTATTGTAAGATAGTTACCTGCGGTTCAATTGTTAATAAATCAATTACAAGCATCTCAATAATTATCACAGATTATTATATTTGCAAACAATGATTTTAATGAAGGTATTCATATTATCTATTTTAGTTACTTTCAACGCAACTAATAGTATTACTCCAACATATGGCTCAAATAGTAAGGAAGCTGAGGAAGCATTCGTCTCATTAAATCAATATACTTTAGCATTATTCAACGAGATAAACGAACCGCACCTTAGCCTGGAAGTATTTGAATTAGCAATTAAAGGGTATTCTGAGTTGTCCCTTAAAAACAAACTTAAAAATAAAAAGTTCTTAACTATAGTTGACATGAGTCTTTCTGCAAATACTGAACGCATGTTTATTATTGATATGGAAAAAAGAATTCTGGTAGAGAGAAAACTAGTTGCTCATGGGATAAAAACTGGAAATGAGTTTGCTTCTAATTTCTCTAACGAACAAAGTAGTCACAAAAGTTGTCTTGGCTTTTTTATCACTGGAGAGCTTTACAATGGTCGTCACGATTTATCGATGAAGCTAGATGGTCAAGAATACTCAAATGACAATGCAAGAAGCAGAGGTGTAGTTGTTCACAGTGCAGATTACGTTAGTTGTGAGTACATTGAATCAAATGGACGCCTAGGCAGAAGTTTTGGATGTCCAGCAATTGCCAAAGAAGGGTATCAAGAAACAGTCAATAGACTTCAAGGTGGAAGTTGTTATTTCATCTACTACCCTAGCAGAAGTTATTTATCACGATCTAGAATTGCAAATTCAAGGAAGGAATTTGTATTAAATCAATCTGGAAATGTTAGTTTTATCGAATAGTTAAACTTCAATCTCTTCTTCCTTAGGAAATATAATATCTTCTAATTCCTTTTCCTTTCTGTATATATCAGGGTAGAATCTAATATTGCCTTCTTCATCTCCTTCAGCAGTAAAGTAGCGAATATGCACAGGCATATTATGTTGCAATGTTATCGTTTTCCTTTGTCTTTTATCAATAGTAGCCTGAACACTATCTATATGAAATATTTCACCTTCCCTTGCGAGTAGATACTTAGCTAATTTCATGGGTTCATCGACTCGGACACATCCGTGACTATAAGCTCTGATGTCGTTCATGAATTTTCCTTTACTTGGTGTATCATGAAAATAGACAGCATGTTTGTTTTTAAAAAAATACTTAATCAATCCGAGCGCATTACTTCTTCCTCCACGTTGACGAACGGTATAATCAAAATTATCAGCAGATATATTTTTCCAATCTATACTAGACATTTCTATTACCTTAGCTCCTTTGAGTAATTGATAATTATTCCTAGATAAATAGGTTGAATCATTTTTTGATTTTGGAACAAGTTCCCTATTTCTAATACTTTTCGGCACAGTCCAAAACGGATATGCTACCATATATTCAATTTCACTATCCAATTCAGGAGTTTTATTGGCATTTGTTCCAACAACAACTTTATGTTCTTGCAGTAAATTTTCACCTTTATAAAATTTTAATTTATAGGTAGCTACATTTACTAAAATATACTCATCCTCCCAATCATTTACCAATTTCCATTTTTCTAGTGAAACTGCGGCTCTTTTATAAAAATCCAATGGATTACCAGATAACGCTTTAGCTGTGTTTTTCCCAACTTTCAAATCAGGTGTTAAACCATGGTTAATCTGAAAAACTTGAAGGCCTTTTAAGAATATTGAATCAGCAACTTGGTTGGATTCGATATAATCATGTAAAACCAATGCCTCTTTTGCTTCTTTGTAAATTTTTAGCGAATCAGATTCAGAACTCTTCTTTTTTAAAGCATGAACTTTTAAAGAAGAATCTACTAGAGTATGTTCAGTTAAAAACAGAGCCAAACCAGCTTGAAGTTTTTTATACTCATCTTTTTGCGGTTCTAAATCCAATAGTTTTTCAATAATTTTTCCTTCAATATGAGATTCATATAAGTATTCGCTTAAATCTTTACTCGGTTTACGACTTCCAAATTCTGGATGATATTTAGAAGTATCAACTATTCCTCTTGAGATATCATTTGAAAATTTAAAATACTGAACTGTCAATAGAACATCTAATTCAATAGCAGAGATATCTGATTTAATTTCGTTCAAGCCATTTATTTTATCTCTCAATTCAATTACATCATATCGCATAGTATCCAAACCGTAATGCATGGATTTAAACAAAATATTTGAAAATTCTACACCTACGTTAGACAACTCCATTCGTTCGTTTACCCAAAAGGGAACAAACCCACTCATATCGTAAACCTTTTTTATGCTAGGTGATTCAGAATCGGGTTGAGCGATATACCCCTTTAGCGAAGCTTTTAAGTCAGAAGAGAATTCTAAGGTCTCTATAACTTTCTCTGAAGAGTTATCGGATACAACAGAGCTACAAGAAGTTAAAATAAAACACAATACTATGAATAAAACGTTTTGAAAACTCATAAAGCAATTGACGAATGGGGTATATTTAAAATACGAGCTAAAGCGCTAAATGTTCCAATATTGTGATGAATACAACAATATACATGACTATTGAAAATGCGGAAGATATAATTGCGAATATTAAAAATGGTCTTATAGTTTAATCAATAATCATGAATTCGGTTCTCCGGTTATTCGCATCCGCATCATCTCTATCTTGTTCTGATTTCATTTTATCCCTTTCAGCATCTGTAATCAAGGGTTTGGCTTCTCCAATCCCCTTAAATTCAAAACGCTCCCTACCAAACCCATGCACCACTAAATAATCAACAACTGCTCCTGCTCTATCTTCGGATAAACGCTGATTATATGAAGAAGAACCATGTGTATCTGTGTGTCCAGAAATTTCAATTCTCAAATCAAGATTATCTGTCAACAACTGTATCAATCGATCCAACTCTATTTTCGACTCAGGCTTTAAAGAATACTTATCTGTATCGAAGAAAATATTACGCAAAACAATACTTACCCCTTTCTTAATTTTATTTAAATAAATAATTTTCTCGTACTCTTTAAATCCTGCGTCTGCGGGTATGTCAAAGTTTTCTGAGTGAAAGAGATACCCTTCTGCTTTAGCAGCAATACCATAATTCTTACCTGCGGGTAAAGACATTAAAAACTTACCTGTTATCGGATCATTATTAAATTCTGCAATATCTTGTTGCGTTCCATTGTCTACCAGGTCAACAAGTGATTTGACCGGTTGTTTTGTTTCCGCATCCAGAACTAAGCCTTTTAATATCGAGAGGTTCTTTGCACTTACAGTCACTTTCGGCTGAATTAACTCCTCCTTAATAGGTGCCGCAACACTAGCTAGCAAATTATCCTCTGTACTCAAAAGTGGTTCTTTCTTATCTCCTAAAAAGGTAATCATATAAATATCTTTCTCTCCCATTCCATCAACTTCTCTAAAAGAAGAATAATAACCATGTTTACCACTTGCAGAAATAACAAAGTGTACATCATCATCCGGCGTAGATACCGGGTATCCTATATTTACTGGCTCATTCCATGTGCCATCATCATTCATTATAGAATAGAAAATATCAAATCCACCCATTCCTTTGTGACCTTCTGAGGAAAAGTACATTGTTCGGCCATCTGGGTGGATAAATACGCCTACCTCATCATAGTTTGTATTAATTACATCTCCAATATTAACCGGGTTGCCCCATTCCTTTTTTTCCATATCCCAATCAGTTTTCCAAATATCAGTACCTCCAAGCGTTCCTTCTCGGTCAGAAACGAAGTAAAAAGATTTTTTATCAGATGTAAAACAAGCACCTGTTTCCCTCGTTTTCTTATTATTTATATTGTTCCCAACTCCTTTAGGCTTCTCCCATCCATCTTCCAGTTTATTACTTATGTAAAGGTTTCCTCTATCACCATTATCCATATAAACAAATAATGACAGCCCATCGAGAGATAATCCAGCAGTGGCATCATGTCCTTTCGTATTAATTTTTTCACTGATCCCAACCGCTGGACTCCAATTTCCATCTTCATCTTTTTCAGAAATATATAAATCCTCATTATACATTGCTCCTGTAATTTCTCCTCCGGTACTGTTTGACCTTCTTGAAGTAAACATTATTACAGATTCATCTGCAGAAATTAAAGGTGCATAATCAGGGTATTCGGTATTAATTTGCTTTCCTAAATTATCTACCCATACTCTTTCAGGAAATTCCATTAATGTTTTTCCCGTTTCACACTGTTTGACAAATCTGTTTAATTCAACGATTATCCTTGCATCAGTATCGTTATTTAAGGTCTTCCTAAATAAACCATATTCGTATATTGCTTCATCAAATTTATATTGATACTGATAAGCTCTACCTATTTTATAATGAATATCTTTTGCAATTGTCGGCTTCAATTTATAGGCCTGCAAAAAATAATCTAAAGCGTGATATTTATGTATCGATACTAAATTACAGTTTCCTAATTTATAATTTAAAGAAGCATTATTTGAATTGAAATCGTTTGCCTTTTTATAAAAAGGAATTGCTTTACTCCAAATAGAGAATCCTATTGCAGGATTCTGGCCTAATTCGTAAAATTTATTTCCTTCCTCAAGATTATCAACTGCAATTTTAAAAGCCTCTTTTTGCTCCTTAAATATTTTCTTATCAAAAGGAACAGATATATTCTGAGAAACTGAACTGAAAGAAATTATAATTATTAATAATAGTAGTATATTTTTCATCACCTATCCTTTTAATCTAAACTATTTACACGAAGAGCTATAAAACGAACGACTCGCTTCTAAACCTAAATTACCTGCTACTTCCCAATCTGCACAAGCTCCGAGCAAATCTCTTTTCATTTCTTTAGCTATCGCTCGGTTGTAATATGCATATGCATAATCAACATTTAAAGAAATTGCCATGTCACAATCAGTGATGGCTTTATCCCAATCTTCTTGCTGAATATAGGCAGCTGCACGGTTATTAAATGCAAAAGCATACCCTTTTTTTATTGAGATTGCCTTATTAAAATCTTTTATCGCTCCATCGTAATCCTTCTTCCCCAATTTTGCTAAACCTCTATTATTAAAGGCCATATAATAGTCCTTCTTATTTAGTACAGCACTATTGTAAGCTTTTATCGCTTTGTCAAATTCACCTTTCTTCCTTAAAGCAGATCCCAAATTGTTAAAGGCAAAGTCTAATTTAGGATCCAATTCAGTTGCTTTTTTATAATCCGCAATAGCAGCTTCTACATCGTCCAACTTCAAATTAGCACTTCCTCTATCATTATAAGTATATGCATGGTTACTTTCTAAACTAACCGCAACTGTAAAATCATCTCTTGCTTTCTTGTATTCTTCTTTTTGGAACACTAACACACCTCTATGGTAATAATACTTAGCCTCTTTTGGGTTCAAAATAATTGCCTCTGAATAGCTTGCTATAGCATCTTCAGGTTTATTCTCTTTTTCGTAAATAACGGCCAATTCATAATGCGCCAAATGCAATTTAGTGTCTTTCTCAAGTCCGCTTTTTAAATCTCCTATTGCTTTGTCAAAAGACCCCAATTCCATATAGCAAATTCCCCGATTCAAATAAGCCAAAGCAAAATCACCATCGTAGTTGAATACCTGATTAAAAGATGTAATTGCTTCTGAATAATTGTGGGCTTCCATTTGAGCAACCCCTTTATTGTATATCATTTGAGCTTGGGCAGTAGAATCTGTAGCGCCTATTGAATCTAACTTTTGCAAAAATTCTTCTGAAGGTTCTTGAGCTGCAGCCTCAAACGAAATTATTAGTGAAATAAAAAAAATAACTCTTTTCATTCTTTTAGGTTTTTGTTAATCGTAAATGTAATAAATCTAAATGAATTTTTGTGCAAAATTTACTAATACCAAAAATATTACCAAACTCTTACAATAGGATGTCTTTTATTTATTAAATACGTAGTATATTCACATCCTAATTTAAAGAATAAAATGGCTAAATTAAAATCAATTATAACATCAAAATCTGAGAAGTTCCTAGAAAAATATTTGAATAATGCCTCTCCTACAGGGTTTGAGTATGAAGGACAAAAACTGTGGTTGGAATATATTACTCCTTATATAGATGAATATATTACAGACACCTATGGCAGTGTTGTTGGTGTTATCAATCCTAAAGCTAAATATAAAGTGGTAATTGAGGCTCACGCTGACGAAATCTCTTGGTTTGTCCATTATATAACAGATGATGGTTTTATTTATTTGAGAAGAAATGGAGGTAGCGACCATCAGATTGCACCAAGTAAAAGAGTTAATATTCATACCGAAAAAGGTATTGTTAAAGCTGTATTTGGCTGGCCTGCAATTCATACTCGCAAAGGGAAGGAAGAGACTCCCAAAACAGATAATATATTTTTAGATTGCGGATGTGAATCAAAAAAAGAAGTAGAAAAATTAGGGGTTCATGTGGGTTGTGTTATCACCTATGAAGATGAATTTATGATTTTGAATAAGAAAAATTATGTCGGTCGTGCCCTAGATAATAGAATGGGTGGATTTGTAATTGCTGAAGTTGCTCGTTTACTAAAAGAAAACAAAATCAAATTACCATTTGGACTATACATCACAAATGCCGTCCAAGAGGAAATTGGTTTACGGGGAGCACAAATGATTGCTGAAAGAATACAACCTGATGTTGCGATTATCACTGATGTTTGTCACGATACTAGTACCCCCATGATTAAGAAAATTGTTGAGGGAGACCTGAAGAATGGAAAAGGGCCTGTACTGAGTTACGGACCTGCAGTCCAGAACAATCTTTTAAAATTATTAATTGATACAGCCGAAAAAAACAAGATTCCTTTTCAAAGACTGGCAGCTTCCAGGTCAACAGGAACAGATACAGATGCTTTCGCTTATTCAGGGAAAGGAGTTGCTTCTGCATTAATCTCAATGCCACTGAGATATATGCATACCACTGTGGAAATGTGTGCTAAAAATGACATTGAAAATGTTATCAAATTAATTTATGAAAGTTTACAAAACATTAAAGACGGACAAGACTTTAGATATATAAAATAAGTATTAAGTATTTTTGTATTAAGTATTAAGAAAAAATGCTTTAGACTTAACACTTTAAGCAAATCCATCTTTTAATAATCGAATTTCACATAAATGTTTTTAGACCTCAATTAAGAAAGTCAAATGTACCAAAGACCGAGAAGAAATAGAAAATCTCCAGCCATTCGCAGCATGATTAGAGAAACTACTATGAGCGTAGATAATTTGATCTACCCTTTATTCATTGTAGATGGAAAAGGGGTAAAACAAAAAGTCAGTTCCATGCCAGGTAACTTTAGGTGGTCTTTAGATACTTTGCTTCCAGAGATTGAAGAGTGTCTGAAGCTAGGACTTAACAGTTTTGTTTTGTTTCCTTCTATAGAGGAAGCTTTAAAAAATAGTACTGCTTCTTATAGTTACGATGATGCTAACTTCTATTTAAAAGCAATTCGAGAAATTAAAAAACAATTTCCAGAAGTTTGTTTAATGAGTGATGTTGCAATGGATCCCTACTCTTCTGATGGACATGACGGATTTGTGCAGGATGGAAAAATATTGAATGATAAAACACTTCCTATCTTAGCAAAAATGGCGATAGCACAAGCTGAAGTAGGAATTGACATTATTGGACCTTCCGATATGATGGATGGAAGAATTTCCTACATAAGAGAGGCTTTAGATGAAGCTGGCTTTGATGAAACTAGTATAATGAGTTATTCAGCAAAATACGCTAGTACTTATTACGGTCCCTTCAGAGATGCATTAGATTCTGCACCAAAATCTGGAGATAAAAAAACCTATCAATTGGACCCTGCTAACAAATACGAAGCTTTAATAGAAGCTGAATTGGATGTTGCTGAAGGAGCAGATTTTTTAATGGTAAAACCGGCATTGTGCTACTTAGATATTATACATATTCTTAAGGAACGGTTTGATGTACCTATTTCTGCTTACAATGTAAGTGGAGAATGTGCCATGTTGCATGCTGCTGCTCAAAATGGCTGGCTTGATTATGATTCAGCAATGCAAGAAATGTTGCTAAGTATTAAACGAGCTGGGGCAGATATTATCCTGACTTATTTCGCTAAGGATTATGCAAAGTTGAATAGGTAATTCATTCCTGACGAAGTTTACGGAAATCAAGAATCTTAGTACGAATAAAACTAAGATTCCTGCTTTCGCAGGAATGAAATTAATTAACGAACAAAGACAAAATTATCTTCCGTAGACATTTCTTCATTATAGCAATACCTCTCCAAATCAAAAGCTTTAAGGTGTTCAACTTCTGTGATTTTGTTTTGAATAATAAAGCGTGTCATTAAGCCTCGTGCGAATTTAGCGAAGAAGGAAATCATTTTATACGCACCATTCTTTTCATCTTTAAATGAACAAGTAACTATTCTGTGATTCAGTTTTTTTGGATCGATAACTTTAAAGTATTCGTTGGACGCAAGGTTAATCAGAACCTCATCCTTCACCATCTCCTCGTTTAAAGCATCCGTGACTTTATCGCCCCAAAATTTATAAAGGTTATTTACATTTTTAGAATATTCTAACTTTGTTCCCATCTCTAATCGGTAAGGCTGCATTATGTCCAAGGGCTTTAAAACCCCATATAGTCCACTCAATATTCTTAGGTAACCTTGCGCATTTAAAACATCTTCTTGAGAAAACTCTCTTGGATTCATTCCTCGGTATGCATCTCCTGTAAAAACATACATAGCCGTTTTAGCATTCTCATTTGTAAATGGTAAAGTCCAGTCTTGAAACCTGCTGTAATTCAAGTCCGAAAGTTTAGGACTAATGCTCATTAATGCACCTACTTTCTTTGAAGAATATTTCTTCAATTTATTTATCAATAATTGACTTTCATTCAGAAATATAGGTTGAGAAGCTAATTCTGTTTTGGGAATATTGTCAAAATCAAGAGATTTTGCAGGTGATAATACAATTTTCATTAATGTCTTTTTTCTAAGGTTATTTTACAACTCCATTACGCTCTCCCTATATAAACTTTGATATTTTCCTCCGGGATAATATTCATTATAATCAAAGTTAAGCCAAACGTTATCTTCCTTATCTATGTAATAGAAAATAGCTTTGTCTTTTGATTCTTGTGGAAAAAACTTATTTTTAATCAAGTAAGCTAAAGTTTCCAAGTCTTTTTTAGTTCCTATTTTAACTTCTGGATACAAATGCCCCGTTAAAGTACCATTTTCATTTTTTATAACGGTTCTTACCAATTGTGTTTGGCCTCCAGTAGCCTTAATTAAGGCAGCAATCATAATAATGTAATCATCACAATCTCCTTTTAACAAATCATCAGATTCAAGTTGAGAAAGTGTTTCGCTGGCACTTGAATAATAATCCTCCCCTGCGGGGTCGTAAACATAATTCCAACGATTACGAACCTCTTTAAAAATAGACATAGCATGTAACACACTTAAGCTGGGCGTTAAAGACTGGTATGCTTTAAAATTTTTTACTGCCCAGTTAGTTCCTATTTTTCGGACTTCTTCATTCTGATAATTTACAGCAACCGCTATTTGTGCTTGTTTAGAGAATGGATCATGTTTTTCTTCAAAATTTAACTGAATTCCATTTTCATTTAAATTATACAACATTGCAGAATAATCATAATACAAATTACGAATCCCATAATGCCCGGTGAACGTAGAAATCAACAACCCAACAAAAGCAATAGCAATAACAACATAAATTAACTTTGCTAATTTTCGAATAAGGATATGAATGAAAATAAATATTAGGGCAAATAGCAATATATGGTCAATTCTTAATTTATCCGAAAAGGGTAGGTAAATAATGGGTATCAGCTGGTAAAAGGTAATAAATATTGGCATAGATACAATGAGCGTAAGACTGCTTATTATCAATCCAGATGTAGGTTCTTTTAAAGAACTTATAAATGATTTTCTATTAGATTTATTATCTTCCACCTTTAATAAACTATTAATTGTAATTGTTTAGTATTAATCTTGTCAAAAATACTACCAAAGTTTGAGCTATGAGTGAAAAAAAATATCCTTTTAATAATTCTGATTCAGAATGGAAAGAAAACCTTTCCGAACTAGAGTATCACGTTTTGCGAAACAAGGGCACTGAAGCACCCTATAAAGGTACGTATACAGATTTTATTGACGCAGGCTTCTATTACTGCAAAGGATGTGATGTGCAATTATTTTCATCAGAGCAGAAATTTCAATCTTCTTGTGGCTGGCCAAGTTTTGATAACGAGTTGGAATCAGCAAATATTGAGCAGATTCAAGACAATTCTATGGGAATGCGCAGAACCGAAATAGTTTGCGGGAATTGTGGTTCTCATTTGGGACATATTTTTGATGACGGCCCAACAGCAACTGGACAGCGATATTGTGTTAATTCAATCTCACTGGTACACAAAAAAATAAAGCTGAATTATTAAATATTATTACATATTATCAAATGTCCTTATTTTCGCAATATCAATAGAATCAAAAATATCTATACAAAATTTAGTGTCCGATATATATTGGCCACTCTGCTAATAAGCCTTCTGTTATTTAGCTTCAGTGATTATCATTTGAATAGAAATATAAATAATCAACTCCCTATTGGAAAGCTCTCTAACCTAGATAAAATAACTTTTTCTGATGAAGTGGGAAATACCTGGATGCTGCAGCCCAATAGTAAAAATGAATTTCATCAGCCGATTGGAATCTTTTCAAATGATATCAGCTTACCATATTCTATTTTGGAAAACCCCCCGAAAATAAATTCTGAATATCCCTACCTAAAATTATTATGTATACAAAAAGATGGTTCTTCTTATGAGGCCATTTTAAAACCGAATAATGAATATTTAACAATAGGTAAAGAAAGAGGCACTTTTAACTATGCAAGCCCTGAAGGGTTATGGGGAATGATAAAACACACATTTATTGATGTAATTCCACATTTTATTTGTTCGGAATATAAATGAATGAATCTAGGTCTATAATTAAATGTAAATTGCAACAAAAAATATACAATGGCGCTTACCAATAACGATATAATAAAGAAATTAAGAGTCGCTCTAAAGTTACGTGATGATGAAATAGTAGATATTTTAGCGCTCGTTGATTTTAGAATTACAAAAAGTGAATTAGGTGCCTTTTTCCGAAAAGAAACGCACCCCAACTACATGGAATTACAAGATCAGATATTAAGAAACTTCTTAAATGGTTTGATCATTCACCAAAGAGGTCCGCAAGATAAAAAATTCGTTGACCCAAAAACAGACGACTAGCTCATAATGTCTACAAAAGTATTATTAGTCACACCGCCCTTTACACAGCTAAATACCCCTTATCCAGCTACAATGTACTTAAAAGGGTTTTTGCAAAGCAAGGCTATTTCTGTTTCTCAATGTGACCTGAGTATAGAACTGTTTAGAAGCATTTTTACCAATAGTTTTATACGAAATATTTTTCAAGAAGCGGATAAACTAAAAAGCTACGAACATCAATTGGTATGGATCCAAAGAGCTGAATACATTGATAAAGTTGACCTTGTCATTAACTACCTCCAAAACCAAGAAGTTACTGCTGCCTACCAGATAATAAATGATAGCTTTTTACCGAAAGCACATCGTTTCGAAAAATTAGAAGAAGATTTAAACTGGGCCTTTGGAAATTTAGGTGTATTGGATAAAGCCAAGCATTTTGCAACATTATTTATCGAGGAATTAGGTGACTTTATAACTGCCAACGTAGACGAGTTTTTTTCCTTTACACGCTATGCAGAAAAAATAGCTACATCTGCTAGTAGTTTTGACAAATTGGAGGAATTCCTTTCTTTTGACTTAACGATTATCGAGTCCAAATTAACACAATTATTAGCTGAAAAACTGGAGCTAAGCAAACCTGATTTAGTTTGTTTTTCCATACCTTTTCCTGGAAATTTATTTGCTGCATTGCGATGCGCACAATATATAAAACAATATTATCCATCAACCAAAGTTGCTTTTGGAGGAGGATATTGCAACACCGAACTACGAGCTCTTACAGACACAAGAATTTTTGATTATTTAGACTTTATTTGCTTAGATGATGGTGAAAGCCCATTATTAAAAATTACCCAATACCTTTCAAAAGAAATTGAACAAGATGAACTGGAAAGAACGTTTGTTTTGAAAAACAACAAAGTAGAATACATTAACAAATTACCGAATACTATATTTCACCATAGTAAGCTACCAGCTCCTAGCTATGAGGGTTTGCAGCATGATTCTTATCTTTCGTTTTTAGATGTTATGAACCCCATGCATCGGTTATGGAGCGATGGGAAATGGAATAAACTGACCATTTCTCATGGATGTTATTGGAAACAGTGCTCCTTTTGCGATGTCAATCTTGATTATATAGGAGATTATCAAAATACAACTGCCGAAGATTTAGTTAATAAAATCGAGAGTATCATTGCAGAAACAGGTATTACTGGATTTCACTTTGTGGATGAAGCTGCTCCTCCAAAAATGTTAAAAGCATTGGCAGAGGAATTAATTAAAAGAAAGATATACATAACGTGGTGGACCAATATTCGTTTTGAAAAAACATTTACTTCAGAACTATGTAGCTTAATGGCTAAATCGGGTTGTATTGCCGTAACAGGAGGATTAGAAGTTGCAGCTGACAGACTTCTGACTAAAATGAAGAAAGGTGTTGACATTGGTCAAGTTGCGAGGGTTACGAATGATTTTGCCGAGCAAAACATTATGGTACATGCTTATCTTATGTATGGCTTCCCAACAGAGACAGAGCAAGAGACTATAAACTCATTAGAAGTCGTTCGTCAACTTTTTGAAAACGGCTGTATCCATTCTGCTTTTTGGCATAAGTTTACAGCAACTGTTCATAGTCCAATTGGCAAGAATCCGGATGAATTTCACATTACTATTACCGGACCTGAGTTTAAAGGCTTTGCGCAAAATGATTTAACGCATGAAGATCCAAAAGGAGCTGAACATACTTTGTATTCTGATGGCCTAAATTTGGCTTTAAGTGATTACTTAGATGGCCTAGGGTTGGACATAAGTGTCCACGAATGGTTTGATTTCGAAGTTCCGAATACTACTTTGCCTCCTAATTTGATTGGTGCGTTTTTGGAGGGCTAAGTTTTATTTAATTTTTTGAGAACCAGATCATAATTGCTAGCTGAGCGAAGCAATCGTATCTAGAAAAACTTAAACTACTGAACAAATTTTAATGAATAAACAATTCCTTCAATAGTTGAAGTTGCAATATACATCCCCCGTGGAAAGTCAAGTTCAATTCTGCTCTCACCCTGTTGAATAGAAATTTCTTTCACAGTAGTACCTAGCATATTAACTATATTCAGCGACACTTGTTTAGAAGAAATATTGTTTACACGCAATAATCCATCTACATTATACATACTTAATTGAGATTTCCCCGTAACAGACACAGAAGCTGTAGGACCCCAAATCCAGTCAATCCAGTTGGGCATATCAATAAAAGGATTTCTATTCCCTTGGATAGCATAAACAGCCTCGTTTCTATCGATTTCTTTCTGACTAACAGGATCAGAAGCATCCCAACTTATCAACATTGTTTTAGCCCAGTCAGAAAGATTATCACCTATTAGCATATCGCTAGTCCATGTAGAAGAAACATTTTTATAGCGTGTAACCATGTAAAAATAGGTTCGTGCAAAATCACCTTTGTAAGCATCAATTGGCTCGAACACTGTGCCTGAATAACCCGGATAAACATTTGCTCCAAGCTTGCTTCCATTGCTAGAAATATACGTTGGGCTATTAACTTCACCATACGGATAATTGGCCCTCTTACCATTTACCCATCCATCTGTTGGGTATAGATGAAATAAATCAGAAAACATAGGTAAAGCATCATTAAACCAACTTTTAGGAAAAGAATGCTCTCTATTAAAGCAATCTCCTTCAGAAGTGTAATTACCACATTGAGCTGAACCAAAATTATATGTGTAAGTAGCAGAACCTGATGGGTTATCTGTATACATGTCCCAAACTATTCCTCCGTTATTATCCGTTGTTTGAAAATAGCCCCATAGTGAAGTGTAATCTTTTACGGAATGGTCATTAATAATATTGTATAAAGCTGTTCGAAGTGGTTCTCCACTTAAGTTTTCAGCTGCATTGTAATATCCTGGAGGAATTTGAGTAAAGCCCTTATTGCCAAGAGTTAAAATTACAATAAACAGAAAAGCTTTATTCATACAAATGGTTAAAAGTTCTGAGGTAAATCTACGAATAAAAGAATTAGCCGGAGTGGATTAATGACTACATTTGATTACCAAATGAAAATGAAAATGAACTTTTCTGAGCTGAAACAATTTTTAGATGACAAGGCGGAGCTTTACAATACCCCTAAATTTATTGAAAGTGATCCCATTTCCATTCCGCACCAATTTGATTTAAAAGAAGATATAGAAATCATGAGTTTTCTCGTTTCAACGATCGCTTGGGGAAATCGGAAAATGATAATTAAATCTGGAAATTCTCTGGCTACTATTTTAGGAAACTCACCTTATGATTTTATTATGAATTACAGAGAAACCAAAAGCGTTTTTCTAAGAGATTTCAAGCACAGAACATTCAATTCTTTTGATCTAGAATTTTTTATCACAGCATTAAAAAACATATATGCCAAGCATAAAGGTTTAGAAAACGTGTTCTCCTCGCCTATTAATTCAGGGTCAACCACCATGCAAGGTTCAATTGAAAACTTTAGAAAGATATTTTTTGAAACGGTAGAAGATTCTAAATTCAGAACATTCAAGCATGTTGCAAGTCCAGCAAAGGGTTCTGCTTCAAAGCGAATCAACATGTATTTAAGGTGGATGGTACGTCAAGATAAAAAAGGAGTTGATTTTGGGATTTGGAAAAGCATAAGTCCATCCTTACTGTCTTGTCCCTTAGATGTTCATTCTGGAAATGTTGGTCGCGCATTGGGTTTGTTACCGCGTAAACAAAACGATTGGAAAGCTGTTATGGAATTGGACAAAAACCTAAGAAAAATGGATGCTTCAGATCCCGTTAAATATGATTTCGCATTGTTTGGTTTGGGTGTTTTTGAAAAGTTTGCATAGTACTTCTGCTATCATTTATTCTTATTTAAATGGTCATTGGAGCTATCGTGAATGCTCTTTCTTTTTATGCGAAAAAGAAACAAAATGCCTTTTTAGGGAACGGCGGTGAGCGAAATATTACATTTAGTTCGTGAAATATTTATCTCTTTTTCATTTTGCCTTGAAGCAAAACGAACCAAAAATTCAAGACTATGCAAATAACCTTTAAAATATTCCTCCTCATCGCTAAAGGGCTAAAACTCGTTCGTTCCTCTCTCAAGCACTACGCTCTTTGCAGGGATATTTTTAAAAGAACATTCACAATGTCGGTTCAAATAATGGGTTTTATGGTTCTAGCATGAGTAAATAATTTATTAATGAATTCAGGTAAATTTCAATCCAATAATAAAAATGCATAATTCAATTATATAATTCGAAAGTAAAACACTACTTTTGTTTTTTAATGAAACTTCTTTATCCAGAATTTCTTTGGGCACTCACCGCCTTATCTATTCCAATAATCATTCATTTATTTAATTTTCGAAAGTTTACTAGGGTTTACTTTTCCAATATTGAATTGCTTAAGGAAGTAAAACTAGAAACCAAGAGTAAGTCGCGACTTAAACACCTTCTTATTCTTCTTATTCGCCTACTACTTGTTACCTTCCTTGTTTTTGCTTTCGCACAACCTTACATTCCTTTAGAAAACAAAAAACAACATGGAGACACTGCTGTTGCTGTATACATTGATAACTCTCACAGCATGGACACAAAAGGTGAGAATGGCTATTTACTCGACTTAGCCAAAGAACAAGCGATCCAAATTGTAGAAGGCTATAAAGCCACAGATCGCTTTCAAATAATAACAAACGATTTAGAAGCGAGACATCAAAGATTGGTTAGTAAAAATGAGTTTATAGATTTAGTAGAAGAAGTCAATCCAAGTTATGTTGCTAGAGGGTTGGACGAAATATATTTACGGCAATCGGATGCATTGCTCGAAAGAGAAGGAAACAAAACCCTTTATTGGTTATCTGATTTTCAAAAAAACACGCTCCAATTGGATCAGATCAAAAACGATTCTTCCTTAGAAGTCTTTTTATTACCTTACCAACAACAAGGCAAAGGGAACGTATATATTGATAGTATTTGGTTTGACACGCCAATCCGAAAAACAGCTAGTGAAGAAAATATTTTTGCCAGAGTTATCAATAATACAAACTCTCCTATAGAGTTGAAAATCGAATTATCCATTAATGCAGCCATACAAGGATTTGGAAACTTTACGATTGCAGAAAACTCTTCAAGCAACTGTATCGTGCCATTTACAGTTGCTCAAAACGGAATGCAGCATTGCAAACTCTACTTAACCGAGTACCCTGACCCAGATATGCTTTTTGACGATGAATACTTCTTCTCTTATAATATAGAAAATAAAGTCAGTGTTCTTCAGCTAGTTGAAAAGGAAAACACGAATGATACGCTAGGGTACCTAGGTAATCTTTTTAATATGAACGATCTCTTTCGATTTACTTCAAAGAGCTTAAATAACCTTGATTTTTCTACACTTAATCAGTATGATTTCATCATCACTAAAGGACTTACAGATATCTCGACAGGGCTTTCGTCCGAATTAATTAACTACACCAACCAAGGAGGTAGTCTTCTGGTGTTTCCATCCTCTACTATTAATTTAGATACCTACAAAAATTTCTTACAAAGGATTTCCGGCTGCAACCTAATAGCCCTAGACACTGGAAGCACGAGAGTTTCTTATCTTAATGTAGAACACCCTATTTACAAAGATGTTTTTGATAAACTTCCTAATAATGTTGATTTACCAAAAGTTAATCAGTATTATGTGATATCGTTTGCTAACTCCTCAGGAACAGAATATTTAATGAACCTTCAAAATGGCAATTCGTTTTTAAGTTCAACCAAAGTAAATAAAGGTAACTTTTACTTCTGCTCTACTCCATTAACCAAGGAAGCATCTAGCTTTCCTAAGCATGCATTATTCGTAGCGTCTTTGTTAAGGATTGGAGAATTTAGTCAACCGAGCTCTACTCTATCTTACACCATTGGAAAAGACAACGCTATTGTCTTTCAGGAAGTAGGTACTGACTTAGAAAAAGTAACGATAAAATCAACTACCGAAGAAATGGAATTTATTCCTGAAATTAGAAAGGTTAAAAATGAAACGAACTTATTACTCTATGATCAAATAAACGCTTCAGGACACTATAATATTATGTATAATTCTAATCCCATTGGAGGATTTAGTTTTAACTACGACAGAACCGAATCGGATTTTAGTTTTTATACAACTGAAGAATTATCTGAATTACTCGCTAAATCTCCAATCGGAAATCAAGCTAAAATAATAGAGGGAGCAGATGGGGCTTCATCTGTTAATGTTAATGAACTCGTACAAGGAAAACAATATTGGTGGCAATGTATACTGCTAGTGCTAATACTACTGGGATTAGAAATAGTTATCGCTAGATTATGGAAATGATATTTAAAATTAAAGGACAATGAAAATTTTAATTAAAGCAGCAAAAGTTATCGATCCAAATTCTTCATTTAATGGAAAAATCATTGATGTTTTCATTGAAGAAGGAATCATCAAAAATATCGGAAAAAACTTATCTGAGATTGCAGACAAGGTTATTGAACAGGAAAACTTACATATCTCTCCTGGCTTAATGGATATGCACGCAGAATTTTGCGAACCAGGATTGGAATACAAAGAGGATTTAATCTCAGGAGCAAATGCTGCAGCAAAAGGAGGATTTACTTCGGTGGCAATTATGCCAAACACTACTCCTACCCGTTCTTCAAAAACAGACATTGAATTTGTGAAGTCAAAAACACAAAACCACATTGTAGATGTTTTATCAATTGGAGCACTAAGTCACAACTTAGAAGGAAAGGAATTAGCCGAAATGTTTGACATGAAGCAAGCGGGAGCGGTTGCATTCTCAGACAATAAGAAAGCAATTAAGAGCTCAGGACTAATGTCTAGAGCTTTACTCTATGCAAAAAACTTTGATGGACTAGTAATTAGCTTTGCTAACGACGAAAGTCTTTCTCACGGAGGACAAATGCACGAAGGAGAAGTAAGCACCTCGTTAGGACTTGAAAGCATTCCTACCCTATCAGAAGAACTACAAATTTCAAGAGATTTGTTTCTCACTTCATACAACGAATCTAAAATTCACTTTTCTACCATTTCTACTGCAAATTCTGTAGCAATGATTAAAGAAGCAAAAAATGAAGGAATAAATGTCACTTCTGAAATTGCGGCACACCAAATTGCTTTAACAGATAAAGCCCTCGTAGGGTTTGATTCAAATTATAAGACATTGCCGCCGCTAAGAGAAGATATAGACTCAGAAGCCCTCATTGAAGGTTTAATAGACGGAACAATAGATATCATTGTATCGGATCATACACCGCAAGACATAGAATGTAAACAAAAGGAATTCGGCTTAGCAGAATTTGGAATCATTGGATTACAAACTGCCTTTCCGATTGCATGCACGCACTTAGAAAAACATATTGGATTGGAAGGAATTATACAAAAAATGGCCATTAATCCAAGAACTGTTTTACAACTGGACGTTCCTGTTATAGACAAAGAATTTTCCGCAAACATTACACTTTTCAATCCAACAAAGAAATGGACTTTGACAAAGGAAATGATTGTTTCTAAGAGCGCAAACACGCCTTTTATCGGAACTGAATTTACCGGGAAAGTTTTGGGAATCATCCATAATGGAGCAATTGATTTTGATTAAAAATAAAGAAAAGCATAATTTTCATTTTTATTAATAAGTTTTTTTTATTTTTGCACACCCAAACAAAGGAATACTTCTTAAAATTGGGCCAGTAGCTCAGCTGGATAGAGCACCTCCCTTCTAAGGAGGCGGTCAAAGGTTCGAATCCTTTCTGGCTCACTAAACGGGACAGTTTCATTTTTTTTGAAAACTGTCCCTTTTTTTTTCGCCCTTCCCCTTTCCTACCAAACCTTTATTACGTAGCTTAGCCAGAACGTTATAGGTAATTAAAAAATGTCAGACACAAATAACCCATACAACCCGTTATTTCTTATTGACTACCACAATAAAGAGACCTTCCATAGTAAGTTGATCAAGCTTTTTTTAGATGTTAATAACAGCGAAGGGGGTGACGATTTTGAGTATCAAAACATTAAGAACTTCATTGGTTTACTCAATCGTAAAATTGATTTACAAAATAGTAAAAGACCATCGGTTGATTATTTGATGCGAGACGAGTTTTTAAGTATACATAATGAGCTTTGTATAGAAATGGAAACTCAAGATGGTCAAACTAACAATTATCTTGATGTGTACATAAATTATGGATCTACAGTTATTGTTATTGAAAATAAAATTGACGCGAAGGAAGGAGTGATGCAAGTTGCTCGGTACCTAAAATGGCTAAACGAAGGTGATTTAAATAACATAGATGATACGAATAAACATCTAGTTTATTTGACAATCGATGGGAGTGATCCATCTCCAGTTACGGAGAAGGTAATTAGACAGTTAGGTTACAAAGAAGATGAAATACAGAGTAAGTACGAAAAATTGAACCAATTAAGAAAACAGTCTTTGATTTGTGTTTCTTGGCCTGAGTTAATTGAGGTATTTAGCAAGGAACAGGCTCTAATTAATGATGATTACAAAAGTTGTTTTTACAAAGCAATATTTAACCACTTTAAATTAAATTTCATGATTGAAAATGATAACAATAAACAAGTTCTAAAATGGTTTTATGGAGAAGGAAATATAGAACCCAGCCCCGTAAACCTTAAAATTATTAAGCAATACTTTAATCAATGCGTATACCAAACAACATTGGATTTCTTTCAAGACTTAAATAATTGGATGAGTGAAAAAGGATACACAACTTCAGGAAAGCCGCTAAAAAAATCACCCCCAAAAAAAGATGATTGTGGATGGGTATATCAAGTTTATCAAAAAGAAGGTCTTAGTTGTGATTTAATTATTTATCGTCACACTTGGCTCGGAATATTTCCTGGGGCAAAAAGTGGACGGAATTTAGACGACAATCATTTTAAAATTGAGTTTACAGCTGGAAAAAACCAGAAAGATACATTACAACAAGTTAAATTATTTGGGATTGGGACAATAAAAGACGACAAAGAGTTTCGTGTTATTGATAAACAAGCTATCGATAAAAATATCAATCTTGCTTCAACTAAGTCGAACAGTTTAGAAAAAATAGAAAAGAAATTAAATGAAATTGAAAAAAGACTAAAACAAAAAAATGAAACCAATCTGGATTTTTGATATTGAGATCATTAATGATGTATTCCTGCTGGCAATCATGTTCTAATGAAAAGAGCCTATTCTTTAAAAGATACATAGAAATGATTGACAGCCCATTTGGCGGATATAGAAAACATAAAAGCGTTTTGAATGATTATGAAAAATTAATTATATTTTAATTAATCTTGTTATGATGAAAGAAAACAATAAAATAACATTTACCAACAAACCCTAAACTGCATTAAAAACGTAGCTTAGCCGGAACGTAGGTAATTAAAAGTGAAAAATTGAAGTTTAGTTAGATTGAATACATAAAAAGTTGAAATAAATGTTTTGCAAACAACATTAATTTGCTTTAAAATATTATTAAAAAGCTAAATAATAGAAAAAAATATAGTATGAATTGGGATAATAAGGAAGACGTTTTATCAGTAGTAGCGATAAATCCAAACACTTTGAAATATGCATCTGAAAGATTAAAAGATGATAAACAGCTAATTCTAATAGCAGTAAGTTTAAACTCAAATACTTTAGAATATGCTTCTGAAAGGTTAAAGGATAATAAAGAAATAGTTTTAACATGTGTAACTAAATATGGAAAGGCTTTGAGACATGCTTCAGAAAGTTTGCAAGAAGACAAAGAAGTTGTTTTATCCGCAGTAACTCAAGATGGGTATATTTTGAATTGGTTGTCCGAAAGACTAAAAGATGACAAAGAAGTTGTTTTAGCTGCTGTAACTCAAAATGGATCTGTATTAAGTGATGCCTCAGATAAATTTAAAGATGATAAAGAGGTAGTTTTAGCTGCGGTCACACAAAATAGTAGATATGCCTATAACGATGCTTCTGCTAGACTTAAAAATGATAAAGACGTTGTTTTGGCTGCAGCATTGCGCACACAGGGTTATTATAATGCATTAAGTGATGCCCCTGACAAGTTGAAGGATGATAAAGAGCTAATTTTAGCAGCAGTAACTCAAAATGGTACTGTTTTGGAATATGCCCCTGACAAGTTGAAGGATGATAAAGACATTGTATTAGCAGCAGTAACTCAAAATGGTACTGTTTTGGAATATGCCCCTGACAAGTTGAGGGATGACAAAGACATTGTATTAGCAGCAGTAACTGAAAATGTTGGAGCTTTTCAATATACTTCAAAAAGATTGAAAGGTAACAAAGAGTTAATTCTGGAAGTAGAAAGGATAAAAGATGACAAAGAGCTAATTTTAGCAGCAGTAACTAAAAATGGTAATGTTTTGAGCTATGCGTCTGACAAGTTGAAGGATGACAAAGATATTGTATTAGCTGCTGTAACTCAAGAGGGAATCGTTTTGCTTCATGCTTCAGAAAAACTACAAGGTGACAAAGAAGTTGTTTTAGCTGCTGTAAAGCAAAATGGTACTGTTTTGGAATATGTCTCAGATAAATTTAAGGATGACAAAGAAGTTGTTTTAGCAGCAGTAACTCAAAATGGTAAAGTTCTGGAATATGTCTCCGACAAGTTGAAAGATGATAAAGAAGTTGTTTTAGCAGCGGTAACTCAAAATGGTGCTGTATTTGAATATGCTTCAAAAAGATTAAGAGATAACAAAGAACTAATTTTAGCAGCAGTGTCTCATGGAGTTTCTGTTTTGGAATTTGTTTCTGATAGGTTTAAAGATGATGAAGTGATTGTTTTAGGAGTAGTAACTCAAAATGCAGATGATTTAAGACATGCATCTGAAAGGTTAAGAGATGATAAGGATATTGTGTTAATAGCAGTAACTAGCCATGGCCCTGCATTAAGATATGCCTCTGATAAACTTAAAGATGATGATGAAGTCGTTTTGGCAGCTGTAGCTAAACATAAAGACGCATTGAAGTATGCTTCTGAGAGGCGAGGAGGTGCAAAACAAAGCAAAAACTATAAGTTAAATCTTATGGGAGTGGGTGTCGAGTTTGCTTATGGACCTAATCCTGACAATATTCAAGTTATAAGTGAGTTGTTAAGCTCAGATTATAATGCTGTTATATCAATTGATTTATCAGGGCATGGGCAGTGGATTATTGTTTCTGATCAGAACGGAGACACAATGAAAGAAATAGATGCTAAACAACTTTCTGTAGTGAATGGGGGAGTTTTTAATGGCTCTGATGACCGTTTCACATTGCGCAACCACTGGATAGGAGGGGAATCAAATCTTTATAAAATAATAATGTACGGAAAGGGCACTTTTGGAGAAGTGGTTATTGACGAAGTTCCAAGTGAGAAGAATATCTTCTTAATTGGAAATTATTTACGTGAAGAAATCTCTGTCGAACTTCCAGAACCAATCGTTATAGGGATTGTTATCTGCGATAGTCCCGCACAAAAAGAATTTTTTGTAAATATGGTAGGATATCATTTTGATGTAGAAGCTTTGAAAGAAGATGGAGTTATTTCTGCAGGGGACATGATTGCTTTTGGGTATTCCAATGTAGATGAAATAATAAATGACATAATTGAGAAATCAAAAATTTGGAACACTTCAAACTGTAACATAGAAACTCAGTCAATGAAGTTGCTTTAATTAAAGGTGTTTGGAAGGCGATATATGCTATTTAGGAAGACTTATTGAGAAATTATTAATACAACAAAAATAAATAGTAACTATTTATGTATTTTTATTCAGCAATAAAAGGGGAAACCGAAAACCTTTAAATTAGAGTAGGTAAATTTAAAATAGTTATAAAAATGAGAAATTATACCGTTTATTTTGCAATTGTACCTCCGGGAGGTACAGCAGGAGAAGAAAAAAAACAAGTTTTGAGGCTTGAAAACCCTAATGACTTTATGGCTGCGGCTAAAGAACTTAAGTTTTATGGATACCCAAACCCTGAAAACATAAGAATAATTAGAATAGAGTAATACCTTCCATTTCAAAGCCAATATCAACAAAAGAAAACCATGACAAAAACAACAAGCATCATAGACGTTCCTAAAGGAGCAAAGAACCCGGATTTATTAGGAATAGACAAATACAAAACTGCTTTGGGACAGTTTATCGAGGGAACTGACACACCTATTACAATTGCTGTGCAAGGTGAATGGGGATCGGGGAAAACATCTTTAATGAACTCTTTAAGGAAGGATTTATGCGGTGAAGAGGAAGATGATTTAGAGTTGATAAAAAATGGTAATAATGAATTCTATCCTGTTTGGGTCAACACATGGCAATACAGCTTAATGCAAAGCACCAGTGACACCCTAATGAATGTAATTGGGGGAATTACCGAAGAGATTATAGACATTATAGAAACCAAACACAAGGGCACCATAGCGAAAGGTGCTTCTACTGGAAAAAGAATATTATCTGCCTTACTAAAAACTGGAGCTAAAACAGCATTGTCAGCCGTTGGTGTTGATGGAGATGCAGTGGTTGATGCTGCAGGTGAATCTAGAGAAAGAGGTGTTACAATACTGAAACTTAGAAATGAATTGCAAAATGTAATTAACGAATGCTTAGCCTCTGACCAAAAAGTTGGAGATAAACACAGAGGTTTTGTTTTCTTTATTGATGATTTAGACAGAATAGACCCTCCAGTTGCGGTTCAAATACTAGAGTTATTAAAAAATATTTTTGATTTACACAACTGTATCTTTGTTTTAGCTATTGATTATGACGTTGTTATTAAAGGATTAAAACCAAAATTTGGAGAATTAACAGATAAAAATGAAAGGGAATTTAGATCTTTCTTCGATAAAATTATACAACTCCCCTTCTCCATGCCAATTGCATCTTACCAAATAGATCAATTTTTAATAGACTCATTAACGAGGATTGACTACATAGATGACAACCAAAAACAAAGCGATGAATTTGTGTCTGATTTAACTCAAATTGCGAATCTAACAGTTGGAACCAATCCGAGGGCACTTAAAAGATTATGTAATACTCTTTCACTGATTAACATTATAAATGCAGCAAATGAGGACAGTGAAGCTCATGAAGATTATGAATCTACATTAAACTTTGCTTTGGTATGTATGCAAATAGCTTATCCATTTGTCTATAACCAGCTAAACAAAGAACCAAATTTTGCTGAATGGGACGACGAAACTGCACAACGCCTGAAACTCAAACCATTATCTGAAGATGAAAAAAACGTACTAAACAGTACAGAAGAATTTGATGAAGACTGGGAGAAAGTTCTCTACCGTATGTGTCAAAAAGAACCTTATTTAAGTAGAAGAGTATTTCAAATTTCAACTTTACTTAATAAACTCAGATCAATCATTCCGAAAGAAACAAATATAGAAGACTGCATTAAAGATATTTTGGAACTTTCATCTGTTACAAATCTTGAAGCCTTTGACAAGCAACCTGTTAAAGACTTAAACCTTAACCATCTTCTTAAATCTTATAGAACAAAGTTCTTCCCATTATTTACAGAAGGTAAAAAGGATAATATCACCTCGTTCAAACAAGAGGGTGCTAGAATCGTGAAAAACCTTACAGTTAGGTACGAGCTAAGCAATGGTATTAGTCACCTTTTTCAATTTGCACCTAGAGTTAGAGATGGAAAAATACTTTTCTGGATTGGAAGTGGCGGTATTGAATTAATGAATCATGATGTGAAAGACTTTAATGGGGCACTAAAAACAGGGGGGATATTTGACGAGTTTCAATCATTCAAAAAAGACCTGGAAGTATTTCAAAAGGAAAATGCATTAATTGAAAAATTTGAGTTTTATGAATCGGTAATTTCTTGGAAAAAGAAACTATACATTAAACCACGTTTTTGGTTTGGAATAAACTTTCAAAATGAAGCGGAACTCTTTTCTGAGGAAGGAATGCAAAAAGTCAATCAATTGGTTAATGAGTTTGTTACCTGGTCTGAAAAATTATTAGACATGGGTTTAAAAACAGGATATCGAACGTTAAAATAAGTAGATCAATGAGCAAAATACTTACAGAAGAAGAAATGGATTCGTTATGGAGTGATGACATCTACCCCAGTTTGAGCTCTCAGATTTCTTGTTTCAGTAAGCTACATACAGATTTTCTTGAAGCATTGGACAACCATGTTAGGCCTGAAATGAAAAACAGGCAAAATGACTATGACGAAGAAGAGAAAAAACTTACTTCCAAAGAATTGACCAATTTGTTAGACAAAGACGACTCTAACTCGTTGAAAAAAATAGCGGACGAACTTTGGGTTGAAAACTACATTGATAGGGATGGCCATAAAAAATATTCTATTGCTGAAAGTGGCTGTGATTTGAGGTTAAACTTGATGTCATTATCCGGATAGACTTCATAAACGAATTATGGCTTTTTTTCATTTATAAACTGGATTGAATTTATTCGAATTAAGGGCTCATGAAAAATGCCATTCCTGACACGCCTTTTGTTATTACCGAATCAGCTCAAATGGCCCTTGAAAATTATATTCTACACCATCGTCTCCAAGTGCGTGAATAAGATAATAATAAGTGCCTTCAGGGCACTCTATACCAGCGACTGTTCTACCATCCCATCCTCCTTCAATAGTGTTAATAATAAAAATAACTTGCCCCCATCTATTGAAAATAGTCCCTTCCAGTTCAAGTATATTATTGGTATTTAATTTAAAGAAATCGTTTTCATAATCAGCATTAGGTGTAAAGATATTAGGTACAATAATGTATGAAGAGTCTACAGGAACAGGTGGATTCTCTATTGTAATAATCAAAGAATAAGTATCGGTACAGCCATTGGTGTCTGACACTGTTAATGATGAAGTAAAGCTTCCCGAATTATAATAAGTATTCATAGTATCTTGTTCGAAGTAAGTAATACCATTTCCAAAATCCCAGGAATAACTAATCCCCGCCCCTGTTGAATTGTCTGTAAAGTCAACCAATAATGGGCTAGTTCCTGTGGTGGGAGTTGCTGTAAAATCTGCCACTGGTGCTGGATCAATATTGATAACAATACTATCATAGGTTCCAATACAGTTGCCATTAACTTCTACAATGTAATAAACGATGCTTCCTACCGTTGCAAATGCTGATAAAGAAGAACCTGTCCCAATCAAATTCGTTAAATCAGCGTCACTATACCATGCTAACGTACCTGCACCTTGAGCAGTTGCAGTGATATCTATTATTGATTGACTTTCGCAATAAGATGTATCATTACCCGCTAATGGTGACAAGGGTAAAGCAACGACCTCCAAAGCAGCAGAAGTTGTATCTCCTTCGCAGCCATTCAAGGTTTCTGTTATCCAATAAGTGTAAATTCCAGGTGCTGTTGGTGGTGTAAATGTTGTCGTATTTACCGCTACTTGGTTCGTTAATAAATTATCAGCGTACCAATTAATTTCTCCACCTACTGCTGGCAATACAGATAAATCTACCATAACCTCCCCTTCACAATAGGTTGAATCGCCAAAAGCATTCGGAGCCAAAGGTGTAGGGTTAATCTCTATTGTCAACTGACTTGAAGGACTTTCACATCCCGAAACAGTTTCCGTTATGTAATAAGTGTAATTCCCTACTGCTGTAGCTGGAGAATATGAGATACCGGTTCCAATAAGATTCGTTAGCGCAGCATCATCATACCAAGATATTGAACCTCCACCTCCAGGAATAGCCGTCAAGTCGGAAACAACATCTCCATCGCAATAAATAGAATTTGTACTAGCTGCAGGTGCTGTAGGAGCAGATGGTGCTGAAATAGTTAATAAGTTTCCTTCCACCGAACAATTTCCATCTGTTACTACAACTTGATAAGAATTAACCCCTAACCCAGTAAAAACACCCGTTGTATTTGGAAAAGTTGAACCTCCATCAATTGAAAAGTTATAAGTCCCTGTTCCTCCTGATGCAGTTATTGTAATTGTACCATCTGATAAACCACACCCTGTTGCATTAACCTCAATCTCTGAATCAATAGTTAGTAGCTCATTTATCGCAACCATAACACTAGTTGGAGGACCTTCACATCCATTCAAGGACTCAACAGCATAATACACGGATGCACCAACTGTACTAGGAGGAGAATAAACCTGTCCAGTGAACACTAAGTTTGTTAACCCAGCATCATCATACCAATTAATAACACCTCCTACTGCAGGTGTTGCAGTCAAATCGGCAATTAAATCACCTTCACAATATGTATTACCTCCAGATGTAACAGGAGCAAGTGGTGTAGGATTTACAGTAATTGTAATTTGTGTTGAAGCACTTTCACAATTTGTAACTGTTTCGGTTACATAGTAGGTAGCTGTACCGACTGCATTAGAAGGAGAAAACGTAACATTACTTCCAACAAGGTTGGTTAATGCTGCATCAGCATACCAAGACATTGTACCTCCCGACCCAATCACAGCAGTTAAATCAACAATAACATCACCATCACAGTAAGTCGCATCCGATCCTGCCACTGGAGCAGAAGGTATTCCTGGCCCAGTAATAACTAAAAGACTCCCAACTGTTTGGCAGTTGGCATCAGCAACAACAACTTGATAAGAGTTCACATCCAAACCTGCAAAAATACCCGTTGTATTTGTGAATGTTGTTCCTCCATCAATTGAATAACTATATGGAGGCAAGCCACCAGAAGCAACAATCGTTATTGAACCATCTGTTATATTGCACCCTGAAACATCAACGGCTACCTGTGAATCAATAGTCGGCAAAGCATTGATTGTAACATTTACCAGTGATAATGGCCCTTTACAACCGTTCATTTCTTCCGAAACATAATATGTAAATACTCCGACAGAATTTATTGGAGAAAAAGCCGTTCCTGTTCCTTCAATAGTAATTCCCATATCACTGTACCAAGTTAAACCACCACCTCCACCGGCAGCAAACAAATCGACAATCGGATTTCCAATACAATAGGTAGCATCAACTCCTGCGGTTGGCGCCAAAGGCAATGGAATATTAATTATAGCTGCAGCGCCACTAAATGTTCCTGTGCAACTTGCATCAGAAACAGCACTAAGAACATAAGAGCCATCCGTGGCTCCACTAATCGTATAGGGAGAAGTCATAATTCCGGGGACAGTTACCAGTGTTAAG
>Ga0209223_10001200_pt1 | contig 28722 bp, 24 predicted proteins | sample COG_06_FD_184750 | JGI IMG/M metagenome (GOLD analysis project Ga0209223, IMG submission 184750) | Pelagic Microbial community sample from North Sea - COGITO 998_met_06 (SPAdes) (version 2) | ecosystem: Environmental > Aquatic > Marine > Neritic zone/Coastal water | place: Helgoland, sampling...
CTGACAAAAAAGCCATGAGTAAGCTGCTAATTCTAGAATATTTAAAAACAAGAGGAACTCGAGGGGATACTGTTTTAAAGATTCGCCAAGCGATATTGGATGAACAAGGTAGCCTAGCACTGCTTGATCCGAATAAAGGAAAAGATGGTAAAAGCGTTCGAAATTATTTGGAGCAAATGGAGAAAACCGATTTCTTGGCTTGTTTTCAAGAAAATGGTAAACCGGATAGATGGGTACTTGATGAAAGTATTAGAAGCCAAGAAGCAATTGAAGTAAAGGGAAAATCTTTGAAAGACCTAAGAAGTATAACTACCATGTTAAACCAGTATAAATATATACCATTTATTATGGACCTCAATAATTGGATTGAAGCCAATGGAGGTCAGATTGACGATATAGAGCAAGAATACAACAGTGGAAGGTCAATTATTGGCTTTGATGCAGTCCAGAATTTCAAGGGAGAAGAGCACATTGCAACCTTTTATGAATCCATACAAGATAAAACAATGCTAAATTTCACATTTGAGCAATATCCATTAGGCGAAGGGCGAGATTCAACTATTGTTGAAATTACGAATTTCAGACCCCACTTGCTGCGCGAACACGGCAAGCGATGGTATGTGGTAGGCAATTACCAAACCGGTGGTAAATTCTATTGTTATGGACTGGACCGGATTAGAGACTGGGTTGATGGCGATGAATCTGATTTTGATCCAGATCGATTCGACCCTAATATTCTTTGGCGGCATTCCCTGGGAATCTATATCCAATGGAAAGACGAACAAGGGAAACTACATGACACCCCTCCAGAGGAGGGTATTTCTTTCCGAATAAAAAATGGAATCCGCTACAATAACATAAAATATTTAGAAAGTTCACCTATCCATCATAGTCAAACCCCAAAGGTTTTAGATGGATTTGATGAGAATGGTTTTGTAACAGTGCATTTGAACATGTTGCCAGACTCTGATCTTGTCAGAAAATTGCGATCTTTTGGCATTCATAATCTTGAAGACATCACTCCACCTTTTCTAGATAAATGGGTTAGAAAAGACTGACTTATTTCATAGTCTTGTACAATTCGTACAAAAGCTTTCGTTCTAAAGTAAAACTTTAAAAATTATAAGATGAAAAATACCATGAAAACATTTGCTGCATCGATAGTAGCCATTACAAATCGATTAAACAGCCCAGAACTATCATTTAGAGAAATAACAATTTTAAAACAAACCATTAGCGATATACTCAAAAAAGCGGGCGATTTAAACCCTTCAGGCGCAAGTGCTGCTGCACATAGAGAATATAGATCACTTTTTCCTAATGAAGACATTCGTGCTCGCACATGGCACGAACAACCTAGGTTCGATCCCGGTCGAAAAATCTTTCATCGTGAGCATTGCGAAACCGTAAGCACTCTGAGGGACCTTTGCATGTTAGAGAATACTGATGTTGGAATTCTTAAGATATTGGTAGAACGTATACGAATTGTTTGGATTCTTAAAACCGAAGATCAAATTCTAACTCAAAACGGTCATCAATCCAATCGTCCTGATTGGGAAGAAGCTTATGAGCAAGCTAATATTAAAATTATGCCTCCTGTAAATGGCTGGCCAATATTTTAAAATTAGGGCAAGCAAATAAAACAGCAGATAAACTTTGTAAGCATTCTCGAGGAATCTATACAACCTGGAAAGATGTTAAAGGAAATTGCCCTTCATAACTTGAAAAACATTAAACCAGATATATTGAAAGAACAGGTTAGTGAATTATAGACTCTATTATTCTTTTAATTAATTCAATAATGAATAAACACATCCGAAATCATTTGAATGTGTCTCCTTATTTGGATACCACCTAAAAGGTTCAGAAGATTTTACGTAATCTACCCCATCAGTTTCAGGAAATTCATTATCAGGATTTATCGCATGTGGGTTTTCATAATTTGAATTTAAAGTACCTAGATATTCATTTGCTATATTGTTAGTATAAATATTTCCTCTTTGATAATAGCAAAATTCTTTAACGTTTAAATACTCTAACCATCTAAACTCTACACAATTTGAATGAGTATAAACAATCAAAGAATCAATATTTATCTTTTCATTTACTATTTCAATCATCAAATCAGAATTATCACAATTAACAAATAGCAAATAATTATTATCTTTTTTATACAGTCCAGATGTGCTATAAAAATTATTAATTTGTGAAAGTATATGCTCCTTCTCTAAACTATTATCACCAATTAACTTATCAAATTCATCCCAAATATTATCATCGCATCGTTCAAGTTTTGTTACTTCAGAGTGGTTCTCATATTCTTTCCAGAAATTACAGTTATCTAAATCATCTTTTGACAAAGAGTTCTCCCATCTTTTCAAATCATTCTTATCCTTAAATGTTTTAACCAATTTATAGCCTTCAAGGTCAATAGAATTATGCCTTGAATTTCTTAAAACTCCATTAACATCTATAAAGTAATCTAATAGGTCATTGAAAATAAATAATTTGGGTAGTTGATCGTCGAATAGTTCACTATTACTTAAATACGAATTAATGATTTGAATATCAACCCCAGCACCTGGATACCAGCATACTTTTGGATTTATTTGTTTAATTGTTTGTTTTATTATGTTTATAATTGATCTCATATAATTCAATTTAGTTTTTTTAAAAGGAATTTTAGAACTTATTTTTATTTGAATCTCTAGATCTATATATTACATTTCAAATCCTAGCTTAAACTTACAACTTTCCTTACACCTTTTTTGAGTTCAATCAGGAATTGTTTTTCTAAAACTGATAAACGTTCTTTTTTAATTTTAACGATAGATTTGAAATTTACTAAGGACAGGACTTAGCCTTCTGCTATCCACTTACCCAGTTCAACTAAATGCGTATCCATTCTTATGGTTACACCTTGATACCCCTGAATAAATGGCATAAATATAATTTTAACATTCCCATTGAGTTTGTTCCATTCGTAGTAATTCCATTTTTCTGGTAAAGGAAGTCCAACGATTGGTATTGGTTCTAACCGAATATTTACCTCCTCTTCATCCTTAAAAAAATCTAATATTCCTCTAACAGCATTAGCACCATGAACAATAATTGCTTTTGGACAGAACTCTTCAGCTTTTAATACATTCATTATTAAGTTTTTCCGTATCTCATCATTATTGCAATAATTGAAGTATTCTTGCAGACCAGTAAACAGTCCTTCAACATTAAGTTGATCTCCCCATTCATTATGATTGTAACGGGGTAATGGATAACGTTCTATAAGTAAAGTTTCTCCATTTAATCTTCCTAACATATTTTCTTGATAGTCCCTGCGATTTTCTCTATTAACTACTCCATTCTGTATAGATAACATAAGTGCACAATACCTAGTCCATGTTCTCTGAATCTCAATACGACCTGGAGTTGCATACCATTTTCTCATGCTTGATGGTGCTTCTGAATGAGCATGAAACTCATTTAAATCTTTGAAACATGAAGTATTTAAATTATTTATTCGATAATTCAAATTTTCATCAAAATCCTCTTGACCGGCTCCTTCTTCTAAACCAAAAAAAACTAATTCTGGATTACATGAATTCCCATATCCAATGAAGTTATTAAATTTATTAAATTCTTCTATATTCATATTATTATTTAATTATTTTATCTCAACTCTTCCCTTAATTCCATCCATACTTTACCTAACATATTATTTCCATAAAACTTACCCTCTTCAAAATACCCTCCCCAAAACATATTATTCCCTCTATTCCTCCTCCTACCAACATTCTCATAAATAAACCTATCTCCACTTTCTATCAACAATTTCCTCATCCAACTATAATTATCCACTTTTAATCTAATCACTTTTCTCATATTCTCCACATCCTCCTTACTTCCTCTTTTTATAAACATTTTATCATAATACCTCTTACTCACACACTTTACCATCATACCTCCATTATCCACCAATCTCAATTTTTCTTTTATTTCTTCATCTTCAAATCTCATACAAATAAATAACCCCTCACAACTTACATACTCCTTCCCTTCATATTCCAATTTACATTTACCCATATTACCCATCCAACCCCATTCTTCTTTTACTTTTCCAATACTAATTACCTTTTCCATATAACTGTTTTTTTGATTACAGCTATATAACACACCTTACTTGTACAGAATATACAAGTAGGGTGTAATAGTCATTATACTTCCATTAGCAAGCTATTCTCAGGTCCTCAAAATTTGCCCATTCTCGAATGATATCCCACTCAACATCAATAGGCTTTCTGTTAAATTTTCCTTTTGCTTGAAAAATCTTATTATTCCGAATTTCAATAGTTATTAAAGGGAGCTCCAATAAATCATCTACCCTTCTTAAAGAAAAGATTTCACAATGCCCTTTCCTGCAAGAGCTTCGATAAGAATAAACACAATGATTTAACTTATGGCCCTCAGTGCTTAACTCAATACTTGTTTTTATCTGCTTTATGATATAGTTCTTTTCATTCACTTCTTGAGAGAACCCTGATATCTCGGAATTTTTAAACCGATTATATTTTTGCCTTTTTATTTCTTGTTGTCTAATTATTTGTACATGCCATTCTTCAGTGTCCGTTATAAGGTTATTTACTGATTTTTGCTTCCAATTAATCTTTCTATTATCTAGATAATGACACTGATTAATATAATCCATTGTATCTCCTATGTTCTCAATTGCTAATCCTTTATGATAAAACTGACTCATAGTTTTTACCCAAAACTCTGATTGCGCAAAATTTCGAATATTCCTTAACACCCCCATTGCAAACCCTTTGCTGGTTCCTAAGGACAAAAGACTTGAGTACACTAATCCTTCCTTTACAGACAATCCTATATCTCCTTCTATATTAAGGAAAACATGAGCTGCTTTTTTAGTTAATGGCAGCGGTAATTCTTTTGCAGATTTTAAACTGTTTCGTTTTAATATGTGATCCAACCAACCTTTCTCTTTTAATGTTAAGTTGTAATAGTTTCGGATAAATAAACTTGAAACCTTAAATCGACTAAAGATCATTTTAAAAATACTATTGGTACTGAACTTCTCAAGAGCTATCCATTCCTCTTCAAAAATCTGAGGATTCACTTTGTATATTTCATATACCTTGAGTAAGTCCTTAAAAGAGTGAGTCAGGATGTACTTATAATTAACAAACTGATTAACTTTCATTATAAATTCTATAAACTTATCCTGTGTAACATCATTCTCAACTGGAAGTGCGAAATGACCAATCAACATTCTTCCAAACACCTCATTTAATTTCTTTGAATCTGATACAAATAGTTTAACTATTAGTTCCGACCAAATAAAGAATACTTTATAATTAGCTAATAGGATTTGCTCAGTTTTTCTTCTGCTCTCTAATTCCTTTTTAGGAAGTTTTAATGATAGTACATTTTTGACGGAAGGAATCAACTCTTGAGAAAGCTGTTTTGTGAAAATTCTTTGTTTAAACAGTTGAATTAAAAGAAAGTATCTGTTTAGTAACAACTCTCTATCTCCTCTACCATAATAGGATTTGTATATAATCGCTTCCCAAACCTCTTCGCTCAGGTTAATTGCACCAATTTTCTTTGAAAAATAAATTAGCAGATCACATACATCTGCACATTTCAACCATCTCAGATATAGTAAGGTAATAGTGTCGAAAGAAAATAGTGGAATGTTTTTTCTAAATATTAACTTTTCATATTCTTTTAAAAATGAATCTATTTTTCTTGAGTTAACTGTTGCCAGTATCGGATGTAAAGAAATTAAAAATCGCTCTTCCGGAACTTCCAATTGCATTGATTTTACGTTTGTTATTCCTTTTTGTTTTATTGTTTCTTGAAGTTTTATTTTGAAGTTTTTTGTTTTCATAAGCTGCGTTTTAGTGTTAAACTTTATTGTTTAATAATTGGGGTATATTTTGAGTATGGTTTAGAAAGAAGAAATATTCACCGTGACCATTTTGAATCCCTTAAGATTAAGAAGCGGAGTGTCAGCTTCAGTCTGTTAAGAGCCATAATTAGATTAAAAAAGGATGGTGTGTCAAAGAACTATATAGTTAAACTAAAGCGATTGTAAGGTTCTTACAACACCGAATAAACTATACGAACAATGCAGAAAACCTAAATAGGCACATGTTGCTTTGTGCTCTTGGAAATTAAGCCTCAATATTCCTACTTATAAAGCATACAATTTAGAATGCTATTTGTACTTGCCTATCACACCTATTGTACGCATCATACAAGAGTAATGTGTTTTATTATTATCAATAAAATAAACATCAACTTAATTAATGAGCGCTAACCTAATAATTAATGGAGAATGAAACTGACAACTGTGTTCTTTTCAAATTATAGCATTATACAGAAGTAATTTATTAACCCATTGCAAACAGCTATTATTTTCAAATCAATAATAAACCAAAAAAAATGAAAACACTACTAACCATACTTACTCTGATCCCTTTATATATTATGGGGCAACAAGAGATTATTCAGTCCGTAAAATTAGACTCTCTTATTTTTGAAAAAATAAATGAATATAGGTTAACTAAAAATGTTAAACCCTTTGTTGTTTTTGAAGACAGCTTAATGAGAGATTATGCTAAAACATTAGCGTATAGGAATATAGAAATATTTCCTACACAACATTCTAATGATTTAGGTTATTATAGTAATTCCGAGTGTCTTTATACATACAGAGCAAATTATTCTTGGAGTTGGCCTGAAATTTCTAAAAATATTACAACTGAAGATTTCAACTTTTTAGCAGAACTAACAGTTCAGGCATGGATTAACTCTTCTTCTCACCAACATCAGATATCTAGACCAGATATAGATATAACTGCAATAGTTTCAATATTAATAGTAGATTGGAAAGAGAAGCACATTAGATTTGATGCAACTTTCGAAGGTCTATCTAATCAGACGAATGCTACTATTGATAATACATATGTTTATCCTAGATAAATTTGTGGCTTTCGAAGATTCTTTAATGCGCTAATTTAGTTACAGCTGTAGGAGGAAGAATTCAAAAAAAAACAATGGTTGAGCACTCCAAAGACGATCAGCTTGAATACTATAACGCAGAATGCATTTATTCTTATCGCGTCCATTGTTCTCCTATCGAAAAAATAGAATATTACGAACATAGAACTAAGTCATTGGGCTGATGGGGCAGATTTTGGCTGGGTTAACTCACCAAGTCAACAAGCTTACTTCTTAGTAACCCAGAAGAATTGTGCGGCAGAAAGGATTATTTCGCTATCGCCCATGATCCTTTTGAACTCCGAATTCCGAAAGCAAAGCTCCAATTGCTTTGCAATTGGAGCTTTATTTGTTTGAGTTCTTCACTAGAATAAATTCGGTTCGCCCTAAAACAAATAAAGCCCGATACTATCGTATCGAGCTTTGCTTTCTTAGTGACCCAGACAGGATTCAAACCTGTAACCGCCAGAGCCGAAATCTGATGCGCTATTCAGTTGCGCCACTGGGCCAATTACTTTTTCAATACCCAGGCAGACAGCCCTTCGATTTCTTTAATCTCTTTCTTTGCTTTTTTAGCTTCCTTTCGAGAGCTATATTTTCCAAATGAAACGCGATGCAATCCTTTATTTTGATCTATAATCATTGCACCTTCATAACCTTTATCTATAAAATTTTCGACCAACCTATCTGCATTTGATTTTTTACCAAAACAACCACCTATTACAAAATACCCTTTTTCCAAATCAATAGACTCGATGCTCGTATATGTTTCTTTCTCTACAAATGTTGTATCCGCAACAAAAATATCTGCAGTTTCTTCTGGTGAAACATTTATCTCTTCATTAGGTTCAATTACCAGATTACCTTCATTAATAGAATCAATTTTGGTTTCTTCCATTAACACCTCAGGGATTTCCTTTTCCTCAATTAAAGAGGAGTTAATTAGCTCTGGCTTATAATTAGTTGTTCTCTTTGTTTTACTATAAGTAAATGGATTCAAATCTGAATACTGAAAATTATCGCCTCCAGTTAACAAATCCGTTTTCATGGGAATCCATGCAGAATAAAATACTATTGGAATTAACGCTGCTGCTACCCACCAGTAATTCCTGCGACTTGGAGATTTCGTGTCAGCAGAAATGGGTATTACCTCATTTTCCTTTTTAATAACTGGTAGCTTATCCTTGTCATGAATAACCTCTAATGGCTTAATCTTCGGTTCTTTAGCTGGTAACTCAGAAACAGATTCTTTCTCTCTTTGAAGAGGAATCGCTTTTACGATAGGTAAACCAAATGAGTTTATCAAAAAGTTAGTTGAGCTAGGTTTGAAGCAAATGTTATTAGCTGGATCTAAGAAAAGAACGCCAACTTTATCAATTTCAAATCGTTTCGAAATGGATAAAGATGATTTAATCTCTCCAACAAACCTTGAAATCTCAATAAGCGCCTGCTCATAGCTAATGCTATCCGTTGCTATTATTTTATGCGCAAGCAATCCATCATTATTAGACAAGTGTTTATTAAAAACCACAGTCTTAGCTGGAGGGAAAATACGCCTTGTATTTTCGTCAACTTTCGCAGAAACATAATTAGCTACAAAGCCACCAAAATCCGACACAATAACACAATCATGCTGGAATAGTAACTCAAAAATATGTTGCTCAATCTTTTTCAAATGTTATCTCTTTAACTCAATAGCTGCGTGTAAAACAAATATAACACGAATTTTGGCTACATACAACAGTAAAACAAAAAAGGTCAATCCTCCGAAACTTATCAGAATGAATGACCTTTTAAAATATAAATGTAACTTTTACTACTTCATTTCGAATGTATTCATAAAATCAGTTGTAAAATCACCCTCGTTAAATTTCTCATTTTCCATCAACTGTTGATGAAATGGTATTGTTGTTTTTACACCTTCAATTATATACTCATCTAAAGCTCTTTTCATTTTAGTAATCGCTTCTTCACGCGTTTGAGCAACAGTGATTAGCTTCGACATCATAGAATCATAATGAGGCGAAATCATATAGTTTGCATATACATGTGTATCAATTCTGATTCCATGTCCTCCCGGAGAATGATAAGAAGTAATTTTACCCGGACTTGGCATAAAATTGTTGTGTGGATCTTCTGCATTTATTCTACATTGAATAGAATGAGCTTGAGGAAAATAATCTTTTCCAGAAATTTTCTCACCGCTAGCAATCCTAATCTGCTCTTTAACCAAATCTCTATTTATTACTTCTTCTGTAATTGTATGCTCTACCTGGATACGCGTATTCATTTCCATAAAGTAGAATTTTCGGTGCTTATCTACTAAAAACTCTACTGTCCCAACACCTTCATAATTAACTGCTGCTGCTGCTTTTTTTGCAGCATCACCCATAGATTTTCGAAGTTTATCCGTGATAAAGGGGGACGGCGTTTCTTCAACTAATTTTTGATGGCGTCTTTGAATCGAACAATCTCTTTCAGATAAGTGACAAACGGTACCGAATTGGTCTGCCGCTATCTGTATTTCAATATGACGAGGCTCCTCAATGAATTTTTCCATATACATTCCATCGTTTCCAAAAGCGGCAGCAGATTCTGCTCGTGCACTATGCCAGCCATCTTCGCACTCTTCAGCATTCCAGCATAACCTCATACCTTTTCCACCACCACCAGCGGTAGCTTTCAACATAATAGGATATCCGATTTTTTCAGCTGTTTTTAGGCAATCTGCTAAATTCTTTAACAGTCCCTTAGAACCAGGCACGCAAGGAACTTTTGCCTTAAGCATTGTAGCTTTTGCATTTGCTTTATCTCCCATTCCTTCAATTTGTTCGGGAAGTGCGCCAATAAATTTAATATTATGCTCTTGGCAAATTCTAGAGAAACCAGCATTTTCGCTTAGAAAACCATATCCCGGGTGAATTGCATCCGCATTTGTAATTTCTGCAGCAGCAATAATATTAGGAATTTTCAAGTAGGATTCGGCACTAGAAGCCGGGCCAATACATACAGCTTCATCAGCAAAACGGACATGTAGGCTATCTGCATCTGCAGAAGAATAAACCGCAACCGTTTTAATCTCCATTTCTTTGCAAGTGCGAATAATACGCAATGCTATTTCGCCTCTATTAGCAATTAATATCTTTTTAAACATGGTAATTTGCTTAGGTAAAAAAATTACAACTTTAAAAGTTGCTTTTAAATTGAATCTATTAAGATGGGTCGACTAAAAATAATGGTTGATCAAACTCAACCGGGGTTGCATCATCTACCAATACTTTTACGATTTTTCCGGAAACGTCAGATTCAATTTCATTAAATAGTTTCATCGCCTCTACAATACAAATCGCATCACCTTCTTTGACAAAATCTCCTACCTCAACAAAAGCCGGTTTATCCGGCGAAGAAGAACGATAAAAGGTTCCTATCATTTGTGACTTTATTGTTATATAGTTTTCATTCTCATCTGGCACCGGAGCCGCTGCAGCTACTGGCGCAGCTTCCGCTATCGGTGCCTGCACTTGCTGAACAATTGGCTGAGCTTGTGGCGCTTGCACTACAGGGGCTTGATGGATAACTTGGTCAGGAGCAAGATTTGATTTTTTCTTTGCCATATAGTCTGACTTGATAAGTATTTTAAAATCTTTATGCTCAATTTCTACTTCATTTACTCCCGAACGAGAAACAAATTTTATTAAGTCTTGAATTTCAGAAAGTTTCATATATTAAGATTATTTATATTTATTTTAGGAAAGGCTAAGGTATAAAAAAATGTGAACGGAAGTCTATCCCATTTAAGATTTAATAGTTAAATAGTAATCCTTTAAAATTTCTATCTTAATAAGCCCATTTCAGGTAAATAGAACCCCAAGTAAATCCTCCCCCAAAAGCAGATAAAACAATATTATCTCCCTTCTTTAGTTTGTCTTCCCATTCCCACAAACATAATGGTATAGTTCCAGCTGTAGTGTTCCCGTACTTTTCAATATTTACCATCACCTTTTCTTTTGGCAAGCCCATTCTATTTGCTGTTGCATCGATGATTCGCAAATTTGCCTGATGTGGAACTAACCAATCAATATCGTTACTTGTAAGGTTATTTCTCTCCATTATTTGAGCAGACACATCAGCCATATTGGTTACGGCAAATTTAAACACCGTTCGTCCTTCTTGATAAACATACATCTCAGGAGAACCAACATTTTCTTTAGTTATAGGATGCATAGATCCACCTACTTTTTGGAGTAAATACTCTCTTCCAGAACCATCCGCTTTCATAACAGCATCTTGAATTCCCAAACCTTCATCATTTGCTTCTAAAAGAACTCCACCTGCTCCGTCTCCAAAAATAATACAGGTATTTCTATCACGATAATCAATTATACTTGACATAACATCACCGCCTATTACAATTACCTTCTGCGCTTTTCCATTCTCAACATACTGCTGACCGGAAGTTAACGCAAACAAAAAACCTGAACAAGCAGCACTCACATCATGCCCCCAAGCATTTTTTGCTCCAGATTTATCACATATCACATTGGAAGTACTAGGAAACCTGTAATCGCCTGTTATTGTCCCTACAATAACCATGTCAATTTCTAAGGGAGAAATTCCTCTTTTTTCACAAATACGCGTAACAATTTCAGCACCTAAATCAGACATAGCTTGCCCGGGAGCACACTTCCTTCTTTCCTTAATTCCTGTTCTCGAAACAATCCACTCATCATTGGTGTCAACCAATTTCTCCAAATCTGCATTAGTCAGCTTTCCCTCTGGAACTGCTCCATGCACTGCTGTTATTGCTGCCGTAATTTTACTCATTCAAATGCTTCTTTTATTTTAGACGCAAGCTTTGCTTCCGTTACATCTTTTGCCAAAATTAACATATTCTTAATAGCTTTTGGACTTGATATACCATGACCTATTAACACATTACCGTTAACACCTAAAATTGGAGTCCCTCCGTAAATCTCATAATTAAAACGACTAAAGTACTCATCTAAAGAGCCTTTCTTCGCCATAATACCATAAACTGCTTCTGCTTGCTTTAGCACTACATTTCCCGTAAAACCATCGCAAACAACAACATCCACGTTGTCCGAAAATAAATCTCTACCTTCAATATTACCTGCGAAATTAAAGTCTTTCGATCCTTTCATTACTTGATAAGCCGCCTGAGAAAGCAAATTCCCCTTACCTTCTTCTTCTCCAATATTTAACAAGCCCACTTTTGGGTTCTTAATTCCAAAAACGCTTTCAGCATATAAAGACCCTAATATTCCAAATTGATATAAAACATCTGGTTTGCAATCAGCATTTATTCCTACATCTAAAATTACGCCTACACCTCCATTATCTTTTGGTAAAACCGATGTAATACTTGGACGTATAATTCCTGGAATTGGTCTAATAGTGTACATTGAACCAACAAGCATAGCTCCTGAATTTCCTGCACTTGCAAATGCATGAATTTCATTCTTTTGCAACAGGTCAAATCCTTTTGCAATACTAGAATCTTGTTTTTTCCTGTAAGCTTTTGCGGGATGCTCCTCCATCTCAATGACTTCAGAAGCATGTATTAAATCAAAAAGAGAAGCGTCTATAGCTTCCCTTTTAAGTATTTCTTCAACTTTCGATTTATCCCCTATTAAAACTAGACGAATATCATCTGAAAATTGCTTTTGCGCCTCAATTGCTCCGAGAACAGTTGCCTCGGGAGCAAAATCACCACCCATAATATCTAAACCGATTTTCATCGACGAAATGTAATAAGAATTTTTTACAAATCCCTATTTAATTATAGCGCCAATTCTTTTTCCATTACAACTTTCCCTTTATAGTAAAGTTTCCCTTCAGACCAATAAGCTCTGTGATATAAGTGTGCTTCACCAGTTGTAGGACAAGTAGCAATTTGCTGCGCCTCAGCTTTATAGTGAGTTCTTCTTTTCTTTCTTCTCTGATTCGAGATTTTTCGTTTAGGATGTGCCATTATATATGGTTTTTAATTCTTATTAATTCTTGTTTTTTAATTCTTTCAATGCTGCCCATCGAGGATCAACAGCTTCATTCTCTTCACTTTTCGGTTCTGACTCCGGTTTCTCTGTCAATAAATACTGACTAACTATGTCCTTTATTTTATCATTACACCCCCCATCTTCATGCGTCATTTTAGCGGGAACACAAAGGTGAATAAATTCATATATAAAACGGGCAACGTTAATCTCATAATCAGATAAAGGGATTGCAATAACTTCATCGTCTGAACCTGTAAAACCCTTATCAGAGAACTTACAAATCTGTCTAAATTCGTTGGAAATATCTAATGCTAAAGGATCTAAACAAACATCACATTCGACATTTAAGAATCCCTTTAATGAAAACATTAGTACTAACATAGTACTGGATTTTTCCAACTGCAACTCAACATCTACATTCCCATCCTCAAAAACAGAGTCTGCGTTTATAAAATTTGTAAAGAACTCTTTTCCAATTTTATAGCTGTACCCATGAATTCCTTCCTTAAGCCCTACAAATGAAATGTCATATTTCTTAAGATTTTCCGCCATGAATTCAAAAAATGGACGGCAAAGGTAAAAAAATATGTTTGAATATAAAAACTTATCCAAAATACGTAAACATCTATCTCAACAATTATTCTTTTCGAAGTTCGATATTATTTATTTTTGACCCTTATGGGGCTAGAACAACTCGGATATTTAGGGCTATTTATTGCTGGATTTTTAGCTGCTACAGTTATGCCATTTTCTTCAGAAGGCCTATTAGCTATGGCCCTCCTAAATGACCTTGACCCATTTGTTTGTTTAATAATTATCACATGTGGAAATTGGCTTGGGAGCTTAACAACCTATGGAATTGGTTATATCGGAAATGTTGATTGGATTGAAAAATATTTTAAAATAAGTCGAGAAAAGATAGAAAAAACTAAACGATATCTCGATAAATATGGAACATTGCTCGCATTATTTGTCTGGGTTCCCGTTGTTGGAGATGCATTTGCCTTAGCATTAGGCTATTTTAAAGTGAACTTTACTGTAACAGCCATGTTCATGTTAATCGGTAAGTTTTTTCGGTATTTGTTACTAATTTTTCTTTTTAATTAAAGCGCATATAGTCTTCGGGATTTAAAGCTATCCCTTTGTGCCAAAGCTCAAAATGTAAATGCGGACCAGTTGAGAGTCTTCCAGAATTACCAATAATAGCCACAGGCTCACCCGCCTCAACAAATTCACCAACCTTCTTTAAAACGAAAGCATTATGTTTATAGACAGAAATTAAGTTGTAATTATGCTGTAAATATATAATGTGTCCGTTTTCTGGTGTCCAAGCGTTAAAAACAACGGTACCGTCTAAAGTCGCCATAACAGCCTCGTCTTTTGGAGCAACTACGTCTACACCAAAATGTCCCTCCTTTAGGTTAAATGAAGCTGATACTGACCCATTGATAGGAGTAAAGAAAAAGACGCCTTTCATGTCATCATTCTGGCTTATATTTCCCTCTTTATCGTGCAACTCATACTTTTCTCTTAAATCGATTTTAGCCCGTAGTAAGCTGTCTTTTTCCGAGGTTGAAAAATCCATTATTGCATAATCCGTTGAATCTCTATTATAAGTCGAATCTTGCAAAGCAGGGTCCAAAGGAACCTCATCATTAAGAATAGTGATTAAATTTTGAAAATAAAGCGCTTCAATATTTGATTGGTGCTTCACCGTTTCCAGATATTGGATATTTTCCAAGTCTATTTTCCTCAATTTCAATTCACTGCTGAGATCAGGCATTCCTGGTATCGAATGTTTTAGTGGTGTGTAACTAATTATTAAATAAGTTCCAATAATAATTAGTAGGGTGAAAAAAGATAAAAGTACAACAACATTAAGCGGAGAAAGCGTAAAATGCCTTTTCTCCTCAAAACTCTCTGCATTTACAACAACAATACGAACCTTCTTGCTGAAACGCTGGAATAGTGACAACTGTTGTTCTTTTTCTTTTTTAGATTTAGCCATTGATTACTACAAATATTACCAAAATCATTTAGGTATCCGCTATTCCACCTAAAAAAATAACGCTTTTAATTGAAATAAAACCTCGGAAAACAAAATAAATTAGAAGGATTGTAGTTATTATTGCACGTTTCAAATTCCTTTGTGAAGGTTATCAATCCATATAAAGCTATAGCTTCCATTTTATTAATTGGAGCCATAGCACTTATTAGCTGTAGTACTGAAAAAGATGCATGGCTAAATAAAACTTACCATAACACTACTGCTAAATACAACGGCTTCTTTAATGCAGGAGAAATAATCAAGGAAGCGATGATTAATTATTCTGAGGCTCGGCTGGAAAATTACAATGTAATTATTCCTGTTTATGAATATGCAGATGAAATCGGATCAAAATCACTTTATGCCCCAATGGATACTGCTGCAGCTAAGTGCGAAACTGTTATAGGGAGGCATTCAATGCCTTCGTTGAAAAAAGGGCAATTCAGAAAGACAGAGTGGTGCAGATGGATTGATGATAATTGGATGGTAATTGGTCAATCTAAATTTTTCAAAAGAGATTTTGAAAAAGCTTTAAAAAGATTTATTTATATCGAAAAGCAATATTCTAAAGAGCCAATAAAATATACAAGTATGCTTTGGCAAGCAAAAACATACATTGAGCTTGAAGATTATGAAGAGGCTGAAGATATTTTAAAAAAACTAATTGAAGGGCAAGCGGAGCTTGCGCAGTTGCTTGAAGAGCAAAAAGAGGAAGAAAAAAAGCAAAAAGCAAAATCAAAATCTCGTTCTAACTCTAAAAAGAAGAGTAAGTCGACCAAAGAGGATAAAAACCCGCCCCCCTTTCCGAAAAACTTTAATCGAGATATCGCTCCCGTATATGCCGATTTATTTTTACGACAAAAAAAATACACCAAAGCGGTAGAGAAATTAGAAAAAGCTATTGAATTAGAAACAAAAAGACAATTTAAAACCCGTCTAATCTTTATCCTTGCCCAAGTTCAGCAAGAACTTGGGAGCCCACAAGCCTCTAGTCTGTATGAACAAGTTGTAAAGTTGAATCCAAAATATGAAATGGCTTTTCAAGCCAAGATCAAAGAGGCACTAGCGTACAGTGGCGGAAACAACAAATCAATAAAGGCTCAGCTTTTAAAAATGGTTAAAGATGATAAAAACATTGAGTATTTAGATCAAATATATTTTGCTTTGGCTGATATGACATTAAGGGAAGGAGATCGACCTAAAGGCATTCAATATCTAGAACTTTCCGTGCTTACAAGTAGCTCAAACAATGATCAAAAAAGTAAATCTTTTCTTCGATTGGGGAAATTATATTATGCTGATAAGGACTACATAAAAGCTCAGCGATACTACGATAGTACTATGACTGTTTTGCCAAAAGAACATGAGGAATTTACTTTGATAGAGCTACAGAACGAAAGTTTAACGGAATTGGTAAACCAACTGGAAATAGTAAACAATAGAGACAGTATTAGCCAATTATGTGCGCTTTCTGAAAAAGATTTGATTGCGAAAATTGAAGACCTAATTCAGGAGAAAAAAGATGATGACGCTAGAATTAAGGAAGAAAACAATAACGTAGGACCAATTCCATTTGGAGGAAATACAGCTGGTGGAGGTTCTGGAGGACAGTTTTGGGTATGGGATAATAACCTACGGGGAAAAGGATTTAATGACTTTAAAACAGCATGGGGAAGCAGAAAACTAGAGGACAACTGGCGAAGATTAAATAAAAACAGTATCTCAGACGGTGAGGAAAATATGGATGGAGAAGATGGTGCTGTGAAAGATGAATACACTCTTGATTTTTACATGAAAAACCTTCCTTGTGGGGATGATGAAATGCTATTAGCATCTGAGAACGAAATGATGAACGCTCTTTACGAAATTGGAACAATCTATCGGATTAAATTAGACGACCCAATTGCAGCAAAAGAAACTTTCAATGATCTGGTTAGTCGCTTTTTACCCAAACCAAAAGCGGTTTCTGGACTTTATCAGTTATATCTATTGGAAACCGGAGAGCAAAAGAAAAAGCACAAAAAAACAATTATTAATGATTTTCCTGACAGTGAGTATGCTAAGTTACTTCTTAACCCCAATTATAAGCAGGCAGAGCAATTAGCTAAGGACAAAGATAAGGCTGGATACGCTGCTACTTTCCAAAAATATGCAAGTAAACAATATGCTGCAGTAATAATTAATTGTAATGCGATAATTAAGGCAGATTCAGCCAATGCATTCCTATGCAATTACTACTATTTAAAGGCAGAAGCCATTAGCAGAAAAAACGCTGGCCTAGACACTTTAGGAAAGTTAGAACATGCGCTAAGCGATGTGGTCGACCACTGTGAAGGACATGAGACATATGCTACTGCAAAGGCTGCCCTGGATAAAATAAGAAAAACAAATTCTATTGAAGAAGCTAAAGAAGGAAAAGGGACTTATATTTTCGACCCAGACATGAAGCACTTTTTTGCAATTGTAATACCCAATGAATCAGGAAAAACAAAAGATGCTAAAATGAAATTATCCAATTTTAATTCTACTTCATTCTCAAAAAGCAAACTAAAAACCTCTAGTACTTTCCTCGACCAGGACACGCAGCTTGTTTTAGTAAAGGAATTTAAAAACAAAAAAGCTGCTCATGATTATTACTTGGCATTTAAGGTAAATAAAAAACAAGTGAAATCGCTGAACGACGCCTATTCTTATTTTGTTATCACCAATAAGAACTATGCCTCGCTGATGATCGAAAAATCGCTCAGTGATTATCTAGCTTTTTTCAAAAAAAACTACGCTAAATAATTGCTTCAACTATTGCCTAAACCTGTTTGAAATTGTGCTTTAAACAAACAACCGAACACTTTTATATAGCTTACAATAACATTAATTTCAAATTCACTATCTTCGCGTTCAAGAATAAGTAATATGTTTAAAGGAAATAAAGAAGCAATGGCAACAGGAAATGTTAATTCACCAGACAAATTAAATCGAATAGTAGAGGGTACTTCTATTGAAGGAGAAATAATCTCTGAAGGAAATATTCGAATTGACGGAAAGGTAAAAGGAACGGTTTCTACCAAAGGGAGATTAGTTATTGGACCTGAGGGAAACATTGAAGGAAACATAGTTTGTTGCAATGCAGATATTGAAGGAGTTCTTGTAGGAACAATCAAAGTAAGTGAATTACTAACATTAAAGAATACCGCAAAATTGCAAGGAGATATCGTAACATCAAAATTATCGATTGAGCCAGGAGCTGTATTTGGAGGCACCTGCAGTATGGGTGGTATTGTAAAAGATATGCCAAAATCTGCGGAAGATGTTCCTTCAGAGGCTATTAGAGAAGAGAAAACTGCTTAACCTACTAAGATCAAGTTTAAGTTACCAATAAACAATAAAGTAAGGGGAGCTCTTGTAATAATTGCAGGTGCTGCAGGTGGATACATTTGTGACAAGCAATTGCAAAACAATTTTCCAATCTGTGCGATCGTATTACCTATTATGGCTATTATGATTGCATACGCTATGAACAATCAGCTAAATGATGAAGGGGAAGAAGAGAACTAATTTATTCATCCGGCTTTCTATTTGATTAATCCTTTTTGGTTTGCACTTAACTCTTGTTTTTCTTTTTTAAAGATCAAAACTTACATTTATCTTAAGTGCACTTACTTTTTTATTTTTATTTCTGGAAAACTTAGCTTTGTGCACAATGAAATCAATGGAGCATAAATAATGGAATGATGTTTTTAACGGTTACAGTTTTTTAAAATGCTCTTCTACATTGTATTTATTTTTGTTAGAAAATAAAATGCTAGCTAAAATAAGAACGAAATTATATTTCACTTATGCAGAGTGTTCTTACCCTATCTTAAACATAAAGTTTTACAGCTATTAAGGAGTTGGAAGAGCTCTCGCAATAACTGTTAATTATTCTAACAGAAATAGCTGTTAAATATAGAAATAGAGTTTACTTTTGCATTGTGAATAAGATTTACTAATATTACAATATAGATTTAGAATATTTAATTAAAAAGAATAACAATGAGTTTAAAATCAATTTTGGTTCCAACGGACTTTACTAAGGAAGCTCACACAGCAATTAACCATGCTGTAGAATTAGCAAACACAATCAACGGAGAGGTTATATTACTTCATGTAGTAGAAAACAAAGAAGATGTTGACACTGCGAAAGCTAAATTAGTCGAAGAACAAAAACTTGCGAATGAAATGGAAGGAAGTGTTCCTGTAAAAACAATGATTCGTATAGGGAACATATTTGATGATATAGGTGATTCTGCTGCTGAAATAAACGCCTCTATGATTATCATGGGAACTCATGGAGCTAGTGGATGGCAAAAAGTTGCAGGAAGTCATGCACTTAAAGTTGTAACAAATTCTTCGGTTCCTTTTGTTATTGTTCAAAATGATATGATGCATGTAGGAGGTTATGATAAGATTATGATTCCTTTAGACTTGCATAATGAAACAAAACAGAAATTAGAAATTGTTGCTGATATGGCTAAGTATTTTGGTTCTGAAGTGCACATATTTACGCCAAAAGAAACAGATGAATTTTTAAGTAATAAGTTGAATGGAAATATTGCTTGGGCAAAAAAATATCTAGCAGGAAAAGGAATTAAAAGTGCAACTCATGTTTCTGAAAAAGGAAACTTTGTTAAAAACATGATTTCTACAGCACAAGACTTAGAGATTGACTTAATCTCTATAATGAATCTGCAAAAGAACTCATTAATGGGAATGTTTGGAAGTAGTTATGAGCAATCAATTATCACTAACGAAGGGCAAATACCCGTTTTATGTGTTAATCCTAGAGTAGTTTCTAGTGCCGGAGGATCCGTTTTCTCAAGATAGAAGGAACACTTTAAATATGAAAAAGCCCATGATTTAACATCATGGGCTTTTTCATTCATAATGCATTGCCGTAAAACAGAATAACATTAGTCCTTTTTCGCTATTTACATTCGCAAGACTGAGTAACGGTTTGATTGATTCCACCGACATTTTGAGTTACAGTTGTCGTTCCCTCAGTTTCTTCCAAATCCTCATCACAAACCTTTTCTAATTGCACAGTCTGATTAACATCGGGCATACCTGTTTGAGATATAGTTTGCTGACAGGTGCAATCCTTACATTTTTTACATGAGCTAAATAAACCCATAAAAATTACAATGAAAAGAGGGAAAATAATTTTTTTTAAAGACATAAGAAATAGTTTTAGATAAGTTTCCTCTAAAAATAATTAAGCTCTTTAACTATTCAAATTTATTATTTGAAATCTTCCGAACTAACTGATAAAAGTCAGCAAAAAAATTGGCAGATATCAAAAGAAAAGGAGCTTCGTTTTTTTTTATCACTTGAAAATACGAAGACTATTAATCGATGGTAGCTATACATTTTAGTTCAATCGCAATGGGTGATGGTAATGCATTTATTTCTACAGTAGTCCTACAAGGTTGATTATCTTTAAAATACTCAGCATACACCCTGTTATACGTTTTAAAATCTCTTTTCATATCTACAAGAAAAGTAGTTACATCAACTAAGTTCTCCCAACTGGAACCAGACTCTTCTAGTATCAATTTTACATTTTCAAAAACTGATCGACACTGCGCTTCAAAATCGAAAGCCTCGTAATTACCATTTTTATCAAACTTTAACCCAGGTATGTTCGCTTCTTCACTTCCAGATCCTGCCGCTCTCGGACCTACTCCAGACAAAAACAACAAATTACCCACTTTTCTCGCATGCGGATACAACCCCATTGGTTTCGGTGCTTTTTGTGAATTAATTCTGTCGTTTTCCATGTTTTATTTTTTGATAATTACAACTTCAATTCGGCGATTAATATCTCTTCCCCATCTATATTTATTGGACGCTATTGGATTACCTGATCCACATCCGGAATAGTACAGCCTATCGGGATTAATCCCTTTTTCAATCAGATAATCGTGCAGTGCTTTTGCCCTGTTTTTGGAGAGCACAACGTTTTTATCTTCTATTCCAGATTTATCCGTATATCCGAAAACTTCTATGGATAATTCCGGGTTCCGCTTAAGTATATCGACTAAAGTATCTGCTTGAAAGATAGAGGTTGTTGTTAATTCAGTCATATTAGGCTCAAACAATATATGTTTCAAAATAAGAGCTTCCCCTATTTCTTTTTTCTCAAAGTCAATTAATGATGAATTAGTATGCTTTTCAAACGAATCTTCGGCCACTATTGGAGTTTCATCGACAAGGTTATCCATTGATTCTGCTTTTTTAGAAAGAATCTTTACTTCTATTCTTCGATTTGCTGCTCTACCATCTTTTGTTCTATTAGAGTAGGCCGGCTTGGCAGAACCATAACCTATGAAGGATAATCTATCTGACGAGATTCCTTTTGCAATTAGATGATCGTACACAAATTTAGCTCGACTTTTTGAAAGTTTTTTATTCGTTTGCTCATTTCCAGAGCGGTCAGTATGTCCGCTTATTTGAATTTTTAAATCAGGGCTCTTTTGCATTGCAGCAACCAAATTTATCAAATCTTCGTTTGTGTTTGTTCCGGAAAAAATTGTCTTCCCTGGAGCAAACTTGACATGCGTTAATATCAAAATTGTATTCAAAGGAATTGCTTCTGGAACGATTACCAAATGCTCAATGCTTATGTGCAACTGGGAGCTATCAATAAACTCTGGCATAGGGGCACATATTTTGTTCCCTAGGGAATCTTCAAGCAAGAATTCCGAATAAGGTTCGAAATCCATTATTTTTTGTCTAATCGAATTATATCGAGGACTTGTATTTGCGCCGTCTGTTCCTAAATCCCAATAAGCTGTAGCGTCTAAATCAGAAAATCCACAAAACTGTTTTAAAATTACGGCAGAGATAAACCCGGAAGCATGCCAACCGTTCCAGCAATGTAAATACACAGGTCCTATATTTGGATCTACAGCACTTTTATAAATTAACTCGAGCATTTCCTTGATATGCTCTGTATCGTAGTAATCATATTGAGAATACTCCATTTCATTTTGGGCCTCGTTCACACAATCACAAGTTTCATATTCCGGCGCACTATCCCAATTTTGCTTATATAAATAAATAGAATGAGAAAAGCCTTCTTTACATAGGTTCGCAATTCCATCATTCGGCAGAGGGTTGTGATTGTTGCGCTTATCTGTTTTATGGTAATAGTTATTTGCTCCACCTCTATATGCGACCCCGTGAAGAACGGTCCGCATATTTCGCGTACCATATAAACTATCAAACCCATTACCAAAATTATCAATCACTTTATACATTAAATCGGGTTCTTTATATCGATTCACGTAATAATCACTTTCCAATAAAAAAGTTGGATTATACAACTCCTCCTCCAAAGTGATTTCCGGACAAATTTCTGGGAAGTCAATTTTTGCTAGTTCTTCATAAGTATATAAAGAATCATAAAAGGTAGAATCTGGATTATATACATTCTGACCCGCATATAGGTTAGAAAAAATAATCATCCAGAAAAATATAATAATTAATCTCATCATTCTATACAAAAATACCAGGATAGCATATGTCTAATGCCCTCTTTTTTTTAAGTTATTAACACGAATATCTGAATGGTGAGTGCGTATAACAACGAACAGTTTATCGAAATAGTATCTTAATTTGATTAAAATCCAATTAAGATTCCTAACCTCCACAAACTTCGTCAAGAATAAAAGGACTACAACTTAATACAAACATTTGTTTGTTCTGTAAAAAAGTTCAACGCATTAAATCCTCCTTCACGACCGACACCAGAATTTTTAACTCCACCAAAAGGTGTTCTCAAATCTCGAACCAACCAACAATTTACCCAAACAATACCTGAGGCTAGACTAGACCCTAATCTAGTTGCTTTACTCACATCTTGCGTCCAAACGGTTGCAGCTAGACCATATTCAGTGCTGTTTGCCATGACTACAACTTCTGCTTCTGTATCAAAAGGCATAATTGTAACTACAGGTCCAAAAATTTCTTCTTGATTCGTACGACAATCAAATGCTAATCCTTCAATAATGGTTGGCTCCATAAAATATCCGTCAGAAAGCTCTCCTGCTAGTTGCACTTTATTTCCGCCGGCTAGAACTGTTCCACCTTCTTCCTGAGCTAATTGCACATAAGACAAAACCTTTTCTAAATGAGCTTTCGACACAATTGCTCCCAAATTAGTATCAGCTTCATTTGGATTTCCAATTTTAAGTTGCTTTGTTTTAGCTACAAAGGCATCTCTGAATTTTTCATAAATAGGTCTTTCCACAAAAATACGAGAGCCACATAAACAAATCTGTCCTTGATTAGCAAAAGAAGAAAGCATTGTTGTTTTCAAGGCTTTATCGAAATCGCAATCTGCAAAAATGATGTTTGGGTTTTTACCTCCTAGCTCTAAACTCAATTTTTTAAACATTGGAGCAGCAACTTTAGCGATAGCTTTTCCGGTAGCTGTACCTCCGGTAAATGAAATTGCCTTAATTCCAGGATGCGTGGTTATTGGAGAACCTACGCTTGGTCCCATCCCATGAATAATGTTTAATACACCTTTCGGTAATCCTGCTTCAATACATAACTTAGAAAACAAATAAGCTGTCATGGGTGTTACTTCAGAAGGTTTTGCAACTACGCAATTCCCTGAAGCTAATGCCGGTGCAATTTTCCACGTAAAAAGATACAACGGTAAATTCCATGGAGAAATACATCCAACCACTCCGATTGGTTTACGCAACGTATAATTAATTGCTACACCATCCATATCATGACTTTCGGAAGCATAATGTAAAATTGCGGTAGCAAAAAAGCGCATGTTACTCGCAGCGCGCGGAATATCGACCTGTGTTGCTAATTTAACAGGCTTACCATTATCCATAGATTCTGCCTTTGCTAGTTCTTCTAAGTTCTCTTCAATCAAATCTGCTATACGCATCATGATTTTTGATCGCTCCTCTTTTGGAGTAGCGCTCCAGCTAGGAAAAGCTTCGTTTGCAGCAGAATATGCCAAGTCAACATCCCTTTCATTAGAATCAGGAATTTGACTATATACTTTTCCAATAGATGGATTGTAATTATCCAAAAAAGAATTATCAATCGGCTCTACTAAAGCACCATTTATGTAATTAAGGATTTTTTCCATAGTTCAAGCGTTTCTTATCGACAAATATCTAAAGCTTCCTCAAATTTTGCCATTTCTTCTGCATCATTTTCTAGTGATTTTATAATGTCAATATAGATTGCTCTGCACGAATCACCGATGACATCAACGCTAGCAGAGTCCGCTCTAAACTGCTGCGTATAGCACCTGCATAACCTTTCTGAATCTGGATGAACAGGATCACTGCAAGACTGAAGGCTAATTGAAAATAAAACACCAACTGAAAACACAATTTTCTTTAACACAATCGAATAATTTAGAAGTTTCCTCAAATGTAAAAGCCTTTTGATAAAATCAAAAGGCTTTTAACTACTAAATATTTAAATCGGGTTATTGTTTCACAATTTTCTTGTAAACAGAATGACCTTCTACTGAAATTTGTAGCATATAAATACCCGCTTCTAAAGCTTCAATGTTTACTTCTGCTTTATTGGCAGAAGCGCTTTCACTCTTGATTAGTTTTCCATTCATATCTAATATTGAATAACTCCAATTTGAAGCTGCAACAATTATCGAAAATAATCCATTACTTGGGTTTGGCTGAACTCTAGCGTTTAAATAACTTGATTCATCTATTGCATTTGCATTTGGAGGAGCAATAGTATGCCTGTTAGAACGTGTCGTATTATGATCTTGCGCCTTCTCAGCTAAACAAGGGAAGACTGGAAAAACTTCAATATCATATTCCAATCCATTCAATGAAGGGTAGGAATTATCAGTATAAGTATGCACATTGGATGCTACAGAATCAAGAACAACCCAGCCCGTACTTGGATGGTATCTGTTTATGTAAAAAGTTAAATATTCGAACCCTATGTAATCATCCCAAATAAGATTGACTGTATTATTAAGGCCTATATTTGAAACTAAATGTATTGTTTTGTGATAAGCTAAAAATTCAGAATAGTTTCCGCAACTATCAATCGTTCTTAATTTATAACGGTAGGAGTGAACACTAGAATTTGCAGCTGTATCAATAAATTGAGATAAACTGTCAAAAGGAACTGTTCCTAGCAGTTGAAACACATTTAGGGAACTTGTTTCTTTATGAATCTCATATTCTGAAATGCCTAAATTCTGCTCTTTATTCCAAACCACTACATTCGCTCCAGAAATACTATCTACTGTTACCATACAAATTTCGGCAGCATTTAAATTAACTCCAAAAAGCTCTGAATACTCAACACCTTGACAACCATTTGAGTCTGTTACTACTAGCTCATAACTCCCTACTGGTGCATTGAATAAATCTTCACTGCTTGCACCGTTACTCCATGCGTATGAATAAGGTAAAGCACCTCCTGTTACAGAAACCAAAATTTCTCCACTACCTCCTTGGCATGCAGGTTGAATAACTTGATCAACAATAATTGAAGGTCCTGCAGAATTACTAACTGTATAGCTAGCAGTTGCCGTACACAAATTATTATCTGTAACAGATAAAAAATATGTTCCAGCTGCTAGGTTTGTAGCATCTGATGTTGTTGATCCACAATTTGCTATTACATTATTAATATTGGAAACATCGTCTCCAACCCCAGCCTGAATTCCTGAAGCATCCGTTAAAACGAAATTACATTCAAATGCATAAGACCCCGTTTCGTTAAAAATAACATCAACAGTATCTCCATTATTTACAGCAATAAAGAAGCACTCAGGACCCGCGCCAACTAACGAAGCGCCGTAATTCCCATAAAAATTACCGTTTACAAAAATATCAACGGTGTTACCACTCCAGCCATCACCGAAATCATCTGTTATGCATAATTCGTAATTGCACTGACTTTCCTCTCCTGACCAAAGATAATTATATCCACCTACTCCACCTGTAGCAGAAACTGAAATCATCCCATCTGCAATGGCACAAGAGGCTTCCGAAATACTAGCTGCCGACAAGTCAATAGGTAAAGATTCCGAAACAGAAAATACAAGAACCGATCCACAGCCTGCATCGTCATAAATTGTAACGTCATAAATTCCTGCAGCTAAACCAGAAATATCCTCGGTGTGCTCTCCAGTTGACCAATCAATAATATAAGGCGCCAATCCACCTGTAATGGTTAAATCAATTGCTCCATCATTTCCGCCATTACAAGAGACATCAACAATATTGCTCGTAATGATTGGACCAGAGCTACTGTTAATATTAACCTGCTCGCTAACTGAACAAAGTAAATTATCGGTAACCGTAACTGTGTAAACACCCGCAAGCAAACTATCCGCTAGTTCTGAAGTAGATCCGCTTGACCATTGGTAAGAATACGGTGTAACACCCCCTGTAGTTGCAGAAACTTCAGCAGATCCATCATTGGATCCACAAGTAGGAGCAACAGAAGAAATTGTATTCATGATTAATGCTGGCTCCAAAACCGAAACTGTATTAACTGCTTGACAACCTAATCCATCCGTAACCCAAACCGTATGAGTCCCAGCACAAACATCTGACAGACTATCTCCTAGCATACCATTACTGCATATGTATGAGTAATTTCCATCACCTCCAGACGCAAATAACTCAATTGATCCATCGCAGCTTCCATGACAAGTAGCAGAACTAGATGAAGGTGAAAGAACAATATTTGAAATTGTAGAGTTTATCGTAAAAGGGAGCGATTCAATTACGCAACCATTCGTATCTGAAACCGCTAAAACATAAGAACCCGGCGGTGCATTAAATAAGTCTAAAGTAGATGCCCCTCCCGTATAATTATATGTATAAGTTCCTGGGCCTGTTCCACCTGAAACGCTAATTCCAGTAATACTTCCATCTGTATTTGTACAAGAAGCATCGGTAACTAAAACTGAAGCTGTGTTCATTGTAAAGCCAAAGGTAGGTGCAGTTAAATAAATCAACGTATCCATAAACGCAGAACAAGTATTCAGGCCGACTATTATGTCTGATATTTCATCTGAAGAAAAGCCAGAAACTGCTATTTCACCGTCAATATTAGCTGTGCCTCCTGTTTGGGACTGGTTACCATTTTGATCTGTATAAAAAATATTGTAGGAAGAATCTTGCATAAGCTCCGAAATAGTAAATGATCCATCTGCAACGTTACAAGCTGAAGGACTCGACGAAGAAACCGAAAAACTAATAGGAGCAGGTTCAAAAATATCATGCGAAGAAGATGCAATACAACCCAATGAATCCTGGACGATTAAGCCATATAGTCCAGGCACCAAGTTTGTAAATTCAGGTGAGCTTTGAAACGTTAAACCTTCATCAACAGAAAATTGATAGTTGTTGCCAGTAAAAGGTGTTCCTCCTGATGCTCCCTGACCTCCGGAAGGGTTCATAAATGTGATAACACCATCACCAGCTCCATAACAACTAACATTCTCAGTATTTGAATAATACCCAATTCCCGGAGGGGCACTAATTTGGATAAAAATAGTATCCGAGTAACATTCATTATCATCAGAGACGATACACTCATAAGAGCCAGGGCATAGTCCAGTGAGTACATTACTATTTGGAAAAGAATTAATTTGAGATCCATCTGTCCAGAAATAATAATACCCTGAAACAACGGTACCTCCAACAACTGTTATATCAATAGATCCGTCACAACTATTATCACAAGAAACATTAGAGAAATTAGCATTTGAAAGTCCGATCTGAGCAGGCTCTGTAATTACCAATATTGTATCTATAATTTCACCCGAAACCTGCGGGTCCTGAGCAAAAACATGGTATGAACCGGCACATAAATTGTCAAAACTATTTTGAGACATGTAAGTGGAGCCTCCGTCTATGCTATACTCGTGAGGTCCTGAAGTTCCAGTAACTGTTACACTTATATAGCCTTGGCATTCTCCATGACAATTAACATCATATGCCTCAACATAGTCAAAAGCTAGTTGAGCACTTACTTGAGCACTAAGCATCAAGACCAGAAAAGAGTACAAATATTTTTTCATAGATGTTATATTTATTTCGTTTTTATGTAGACGTAAAAGCTCTTGAAAAGTTAGCTAATACAATTTTATTTTTTCTTGATTATCTAAGATAAACTTTAGAAACTATTGTTTAACCAACCTTAAAGTCTTCAACTCTTTATCTGAAAATATTTTAATCAAATACATTCCCGTTTCAAATTTGGAAACATCAAAACCAATCGTTTTGTTCTCTTTTGCGCACAATTTGTTTGCAAGTCGCTTACCTTGTAGATCAAAAATTTCTATACTCCTTTCTGAAGCATGGCCATCAAAATACAATGTAAACACACCATTTGTAGGATTTGGCATAATCCCAATTTCTCCCGCCAATGACTCTTCAACAGCATCTGGATTTTCCGTCTCCGTCTCCTCTTCTGGAGCATTGATTGAAGCTCTATTTGAACGAGTAGTATTATGATCTTGTGCTTTTTGAGCAGAACATAACCCCGGCGCATTAATTGTTACCTGATACACCAAGTTACTATCGCTTGGAGGCGTAACATCTGTATATGAATTTAAGTTCGCTC
>Ga0209223_10001201_pt1 | contig 28710 bp, 27 predicted proteins | sample COG_06_FD_184750 | JGI IMG/M metagenome (GOLD analysis project Ga0209223, IMG submission 184750) | Pelagic Microbial community sample from North Sea - COGITO 998_met_06 (SPAdes) (version 2) | ecosystem: Environmental > Aquatic > Marine > Neritic zone/Coastal water | place: Helgoland, sampling...
CGGTTTATAAAGTAAAAATAAAATGATACTTGTTAAAAATAATAAGAATGGACCATAATATCCAAGCATTATATATTTAATATTGATATAAATGTGTACTAACAATTGTAAAAGACCAGTCAGCTCCATTTAAATTTAAAACATTCCCTTTATCATCCAATAATCTAATTTTCATTCTTTCGATATTTACTGGTCCAAAATAAATACGAATATTTGTTTCTAGTTGCATGGGTGCAATTAATAATCTTGAATTTAGATTATCAGTATTTACAGGAAGAATAGCTAGTATATTATTCATGGTAGGTGAATTAAAATAATCTTTGGTTAATTTTTGCCTATTTTGAATAATTTGATTTATTGAATATTGTTGCTTTCTGGTAATCTGGCGGGGGTTCCCTTGCTGAATTACAGGGACAGGTTTCTTTTCAACGGATACACAATCATTATATGACAAATCAAAATTACGATTTTTTGTTAAGTAGGGAAGAGTAATTTGAGAACTTCTGTTTTCTATTCCAACAATTCCTTTATCATGTACATTATTATTGAAATCATCAAGGACCATATATATATATTTTGTTCCAGTAATATCAATTAATGATTCGGATTCATAATAATAAATTCCATCAACTAGATCAGTAGCAACTTCACTGTAATATTCTGAATTTCTAAAACCCAATATCCAACCTAAATTATAATTTTTTTTTCCGTTCGAAGAACTTAACACTCCTTCATCCTTATAAAAATAAAGGATGTCATTTGATTTAAGACCTATAGTTACCTTTTGATTAATATGATCGAATGTAATGTTATAGGAAGGATCGGCAAGGGTTAATTGAGTTTGAATAGCATCAATTATTTCTATTTTAGAATAATTTCCACTTTTAATACTAATTATTGTATCATTAATTGCAAATGTATTTGTTCCATATGCATCATCGATTGCGTACCAACTTAGTGGAATATTTACTGAAACTAATTGAAGTCGTAGTACCTTGTCTAGTCTTTCATTTAAGTCAAAAGTAAAATTAGAACTACTATACGAACTTAAATGTTGAGAAGTCAAGTCCCGGTAACGAAAATTATCTCCTTCACTATTTGCATTTAATCTATAAGCGGTATCAATATTAATAAATCGTGTATAGGTATTGGTAATATTTGGATTTAGTTGTCCTTGAGCAACAGGAACAGGAAAAGTTTCATTTACACCAAGACGATCATCTTTCATTGGAAAATGATTATTATCAAATACATCAATAGTTTGTTTTCTATTAGTGTTTTTATTATACTGAATAGGATTCTTACCTTGCGGAATATTTTGGTCTTGAAACCAAACATCTACTAAATCCTTTGTTTCTTCTTCTCCTGTTTTATTGTTAACAACAGTGACAGTTTGAGTATCGGGAAGATTTTCAAGTAACTTTTCTTGAGCTTCTTTAAAAAAACTTGAAAGTTCAGGTTTATTTTCATTTTCAAATTTTTCAATAAAATAATTGGTTTTCTTAAGAATACTTTCTTCGTTTGGAACAACTATCTCAAGAATTTGTATCAGTTCGTTAGGGCTATATTCTTCTATATTATAATTTATATGATCTGCTTCCCATTCTTCATATAATTCCATGTATAAATATATTCTATATATTTATATATGTTTAAAGTTGAAGATAAAACAATAGCGATTTTAGTATTTATTTTAATTATATCTGGAAATTATATTGGACAATTGTTTCCATGCAATGTGCAAGCTGTTTTAAGTGAAAGTATGATAATGAAACATGTATTTGGATTTTTAACTTTGTTCTTTTTTGTGTTATTAACTCTTCCTAATTTTACAGTAACCGAAGGTACGCAGACTTCTCTCATTCTTTATTTTATATTTTTAATTTTTTCCAAAACTCATTATGTGTTTTGGTTTTTAACAGTATTTATTTTTTCTATTGTTTATTTTATTTATTTGTATAAGAGAGAATTAAAAGACGACGATCCATTTAAATCTCAATTGAATAGACTTAATACTTATTTATCTTACCTAGGAGCATTAGTTGGAATTATTGGATTTTTGGTATATATGGGAATGAAAAAAAATGAATACGGAAAAAATTTTAAGTATATGCAGTTTTTATTAGGAAAACCTGATTGTAAGGGTAAATCACCTAAATTGTCTTTAACCAAGGCTCTTTTAATGTCCTTTTCATAAAAATATTTTTTATATTTCTATTTATTATAAATGCCTGGTCTCCGAAATTCTAATTTTAGCGCGATCGGATCAGTTCGTGTCCTTACCAGTTCAAAGAAACCTGAATTTAAATTAGACAATCCAAATTGGAGTATAACAGCAAAGCCAATTATTAAACATCATAGCAAACATAGTAAGTCTGTAAAATCAAAAGGAGGAACTAAAAAGATGCGTAAAACAAAACGCAGAAAAAATAAAAATAAAACAAGGAAGAAAAAAAAGTAAATTTATAATTCTAATTTTGACTTGGACTTTTTTTTAGTCCATGTCCAAAACAAAACAACCCCAAAAGAATTGATTTAAAAACATGCTTAGAGGGTAAATCAAATAAACAACATGAACGAATTTGAAATTGCAAACATTCTTGATGAAAATCCAACCTATCAGGAATTCCTAGCGTCAGCTGAGGACCTCTCAGGAAATTACCCTAGATTCATGACAACAAAACATCCTAATTTAATTCGTTTGGCAAAGGCGATAATTCTAGAGGAAGTTAATCCAGAATCTCATGCAGTTTGGAAACTAAAAGAAGAAATAGGTACTGATGCTATAGGAGATGCTCATTATGATTTGATGATGAATGCAAAGATGCTGAGGCTATCGGATGAACAGGTAGAGGCCATGAAATATTCAAAACTTTAAGAATTAATAGAACTGACAATTTTATAGAATAGTTTAAGTAAATCATTTTTTTAACCCAAGTCGTAAATACACTATTCTATTCCGAGTCGTAACTCATCTCTAAGTCCGAGTCGCGAGTCCTCTCTAAGTCCGAGTCGGTAGTCATCACTAAGTCCGAGTCGTAAGTCCTCTCTAAGTCCTCGCTAAGTCCGAGTCGTATGTCATCACTAAGTCCGAGTCGTATGTCATCACTAAGTCCGAGTCGTAGGTCATCTCTAAGTCCGAGTCGTAGGTCATCTCTAAGTCCGAGTCGTAGGTCATCTCTAAGTCCGAGTCGTAAGTCTTATCTAAGTCCGAGTCGTAAGTCATCCCTAAGCCCGAGTCGGTAGTCATCACTAAGTCCGAGTCGTAAGTCTTCTCTAAGTCCGAGTCGTAGGTCATCTCTAAGTCCGAGTCGTAGGTCATCTCTAAGTCCGAGTCGTAGGTCTTCTCTAAGTCCGAGTCGTAGGTCATCTCTAAGTCCGAGTCGCATGTCTTCTCTAAGTCCGAGTCGGAGGTCCTCTCCAAGTACGAGTCGTATGACTTCTCTTGTCACTCAACAACCCCAAAAAAATTGATTTGGATTTTGCCCTGGAGTCCGAGTCATATAAACTAACATACAAAGTATTCCGAGTCCTACAATGTGTCCTCCTGACAAAATGCCAAAGAACATCGCTCGCTCCCCGTTGAAGAAGCTTCTCTATAGCTCGCTTGAGAACCACTGGTACTCAATGGTTTGGGAGGACGAGCATGGGTCGACACTTGAGGCAGATATATGGTGGGAGGAAACCCTGGAGTGGTTGCAAAATGTCCCTCTGAGTAAGATCAACCCAGCTATCCCCTTCCCCGTAATGTCTTCGAAGGTGAAAGCCTCGAAATAGGTACGAACTAAAAAAAACAACGACCCGAACTATCCTTTCCATGTCCTGCCTCCCCCTTTTTTTCCGAGTCGTAAGTCATCACTAAGTCCGAGTCGTAAGTCTTCTCTAAGTCCGAGTCGGTAGTCATCACTAAGTCCGAGTCGGTAGTCATCACTAAGTCCGAGTCGGAAGTCATCACTAAGTCCGAGTCGGAAGTCATCATTAAGTCCGAGTCGTAAGTCCTCTCTAAGTCCGAGTCGTATGTCATCACTAAGTCCGAGTCGTAACTCATCTCTAAGCCCGAGTCGGAGAGCATCTCTAAGTCCGAGTCGTAAGTCTTCTCTAAGTCCGAGTCGTAGGTCATCTCTAAGTCCGAGTCGTAAGCCATCACTAAGTCCGAGTCGTAAGTCCTCGCTAAGTCCGAGTCGGTAGTCTTCTCTAAGTCCGAGTCGTAAGTCTTCTCTAAGTCCGAGTCGTAGGTCTTCTCTTGTCACTCAACAACCCCAAAAAAATTGATTTGGATTTTGCCCTGGAGTCCGAGTCATATAAGCTAACATACAAAGTATTCCGAGTCCAACAATGCCTCCAAAAATGCATAAGAACATCTCTCGCTCCCACCTGAAGAGGCTTCTCTATGACTCGTTAGAGAACCATAGGTGCACTATGGCTTGGGAAGACGAGAACGGGTCGTGGGGTGAGGCAGACGCATGGTGGTTGGAGACCTTGGAGTGGTTGAAGAATGTCCCTCTAGAGAAGATCAACCCAGCCATCCCGTTCCCCATAACGCCTGCGACTGCGAAACAGACGAAATAGGTACGAACCAAAAATAAAAAAACAACGACCCGAACTACCCTTCCATGTCCTGCCTCCCCCCTTTTTTTCCGAGTCGGTAGTCATCTCTAAGTCCGAGTCGGTAGTCATCACTAAGTCCGAGTCGTAGGTATTCACTAAGTCCGAGTCGGAAGTCATGACTAAGTCCGAGTCGTAAGTCTTCTCTAAGTCCGAGTCGTAAGTCCTCGCTAAGCCCGAGTCGTATGTCTTCTCTAAGTCCAAGTCGTAAGTCTTCTCTAAGTCCGAGTCGCAGGTCCTCGCTAAGTCCGAGTCGTATGTCATCACTAAGTCCGAGTCGTAAGTCTTGTCTAAGTCCGAGTCATATGTCATCACTAAGTCCGAGTCGTAGGTCTTCTCTAAGTCCGAGTCGTAGGTCTTCTCTTGTCACTCAACAACCCCAAAAAAATTGATTTGGAAATTGCCCTGGAGGCCAAATCAAATAAGCTAACACACAAAGTATCCCGAGTCCTAATAAAATGACCCTCATCTCAAATTTGAAAATTTGCCGACTCCTAATGGACAACCCCGATCAAATTAGAGAAATCACGAACGATTTTAAAGAGGATTACCATCCTTGGGAAATAATGCATATGATTACAAAAGATCAAGATGTCCTCGATGCTACTCAGATTATTGCCTCCAATCAACATCCTGATAGACCTGCGGTAAATACGGACCTTATGCGACTCTCCAGTGCTTTGCAGCAGGAGCGTAATCCTATGGCCTCTAACTACAACCCATGTGCTGTTCAGGAATTTGTAACTGAATTTGGAGTTGAGGCAGCAGGTAATGCCTTTGAAGAAATATTCGAATATATTTGGAAGAGGAGGAATGACCCGAAATATATACCAGAAATTGAATACTTCTAATAGATTTTTATTAGCCCTTTCTTATCCTTAATTTAAAACTTTTTTTAACAACCCAAAGATGACTATATAGTTCGAGTCGTAAGTTATCATTTGCTCCGAGTCGTAAGTCTTCTCTAAGTCCGAGTCGTAGGTCTTCTCTAAGTTCGAGTCGTAAGTTATTACTAAGTCCGAGTCGTAGGTCATCTCTAAGTCCGAGTCGTAAGTTGTTTATTGGTCCGAGTCGTAAATTATCATTGGCTCCGAGTCGTAAGTTGTTTCTTGTCTCTCAACAACCCCAAAAAAATTGATTTAAAAATTGCCCTGGGGTTCATGTCAAAAAAGCTAATATACAAAGTATTCCGAGTCATAACAAAGCAAAATGTCGACATCTACCCACAAAGCAACTTACAAATTTCCCTCCACAACCCTTGTTAATGAGGTAAAGAAGTCTATGAAGCCTCAGGGAAAAAAGTTTCAACTAGTCGCAAAAAAGGTTAAGTCCCCTACAGGTAAGGCTTATGTTGTTTTATATACGAAAAAACAATTTGAGCGGGAACAGAAGCTTCAAGAAAAAAAAGAATTGAAAGAAGCCGCCAAGTATGCGGGAAAACAAATGAAACTGGCTCAAAAACTTTTCCTGAAGGCGGAGAAAAAAACGGCCAAGGATGCCGAACGAGCTGCGAAGAAGCAAGCCAATAAGGAGGCGAAGGATGCAGAACGAGCAGCAAAGAAGCAAGCCAATAAGAAGGCGAAGGATGCTGAACGAGCAGCAAAGAAGCAAGTAGTTACTGGGCGGCTCACCGCCGAAAACCTGGCTTTGTTGGGAGAAGCCTACTGGGCGAAGGGTCAGCCAAAAGCAACAGAACTCAGTAGAAACGATTAAATAAATATATTTTAAGATAATAAAAAGCAAAAAAATAATTTTAATATCTTCTTAGTTAGGTTTTTTTTAATCACCTTTTTGTATGTCTCTCAACAACCCAAAAAAAATTGATTCAAAAATACATTTTGATTGCATGTAAATAAAATATATATATTCCGATAAAATGGATTGCTCTGTTTGCTGCGAAACTTTCAAAATAACTTCTCCCCGTATAATCACTTGTTCAAACAAGGATTGCGAGTTTAAAGCTTGTAGATCATGTCATCAGACATATTTACTTTCCAAAGAAAATAGCGCTCCCCATTGTATGAGCTGTAAAACAGGTTGGTCTCAATACTTTACTGTCACCCAATTAACCAGACTTTGGTTTCTTAAAACATATACGCCTATTCGTAATAAGGTCTTAGTCGATACAGAACTAAGTCGTCTTCCCGAAAGTATGGAACGAGCTTCCCGAATCAAAAAGGAAAGAGATTTGAAAGCACAAGCCTCACTTATTGTGAAAGAGATGGTTGTTCTTGGAAAAAAAATTGATAAGATGGAATCTGAAATTGAATCTGCAGAGAAAAAAATCCTAATCAATTTGATTGAAGAAAAAGACAAAAAAAGGAAGGAGCTCCTTTGGGAAGCAGGGCAACTTTTACTTGAGGATGCCAATAAAAAAACAAAAAAAAATGTAACCTTTATCATGTCATGCTCATTTGAAAATTGTAAAGGCTTCTTAAATAAGGAGCACTTTTGCGAACTATGTAACCGTTCGACTTGTAAAGATTGTCTTGTTGGAATTGAAGGAGATTCTCATACTTGTAAAGAGGACGACAAAGCCACAGCTGTTGAAATAAAAAAAAATACCAAGCCTTGTCCCAACTGCGGTCAGAGAATCTATAAAATTAGTGGTTGTGATCAAATGTTTTGTACCTTATGTTTCACAGTATTTGGTTGGAGATCAGGTGAGATCGAAACGGGTAATATTCATAATCCTCATTATTATCAAATGCAAAGACAAAGAAATAATGGGATTGTTCGGCGTGATCCAAATGATGTATTGTGTGGCGGAGTACCCGATTTTTGGGTATTCTCTAATGTACTTGAGTACATGCACGAGTTATCTGTTAAATGCCTTAAAACTAAAGAAGGAAATGAAGCATATATTGAAAAATTAGGACAAATCAATATTTACTATAAAAAAAAATTTTCGTCATTAATTCAATTATTAAATCATATTTCTGGAGTCGATTTAAGAGAGGCAAGATGGGCAATGCGAATAACCGATCCTCATTCCAGATTACGAGTAGAGTATTTATTAGAAGATCGAGACAAGAAATCATTTGCAGAAATCATTTGCAAACAAAATAAGCTTAAATGCAAACTAGAAGAAAAAATGCATGTATTAGAATTAATAACTGTTGTAGGAACCGAATTTCTAAGAGATATTCTAGAATTTACTAGAGAACTAACCGATGATACTAAAAAGCATTTGGATTTTTCCATTATACAAAATTGGATAGATACAGTAAATGATAAAACAGAACATTTCAACAAACTGTTAGAATATGCCAATGAACAATTTCAATATATTTCGGTAGCTTTCAATTGTAATATGACACAAATTCAAATTCCATTAAATCCTAATAATGGATTTAAAATAACTTATCGTAATGGACAATACCCAGCTACTCTACCTTCCCCTATGAATACATTCATAGAAAATTCACATTTATACATTGGATCAAACAAAAAATGTAGAATGAAAGATATTGCATCTCATTAAATTTGTAGTTGATAGACCTCGTTATGTTTCCATTTTGTTAAAAATTTATAATTATTTTTTTTTAATATCCGCCTACAACTCTCATCTTTTTCAGGTTGGACCCCAAGTGTTTCAATCAATATTATATGAATAGGGACTGAAAAATCCCAGGATCGAAGAACCTCATATTCATGACCTTCTACATCCAATGATAAAAAATCGATGTGTTTTATACCTGTTGATTTAATTATTTCTGTTAATGTTTTAGGTGTCATAGTAATAGTGGATTGAGGTTGTGCCTTTGTCCATTTATCTGAGCTTTCATAAAATGTTTCCATATGGTGTCTAGAAAGTGTGCTTTCGACACCAGATACTGCTGCGTGATTATCAATAAAATAACGAAATGGAAGAGGCTCTTTGTGACAACTCACTAATTCATTGAACAAAAAATTACGCGGTCGGTTTTTTCTTAAAAGTTTAAATTTTTCTGGATGTGGTTCAATCAAAATTCCACTCCAACCAAGTCTATCTTCAAAAAATTTTGTATTACTATACAGTTTTCCATCTAATGCTCCTAACTCTACATAAATTCCTTTTTTTTTATCTTTGAAAAAATGTGTATTGAGAAAAATATCTTCTTCTGATTGACTGTAATACATTTATTTATACAATCCAAACACAGTTTTTAATTTACAAATAAAATTCTTATTTCCGTAAATTAAATATTACAATCTGTTTGATTCATAACTAAAGGACTGTTAATCGCTTTGTTAAATCCAAATTCGTTTAATGATTTTAATACCATTTCATTGTATAATTTATAAAATCTATCCACATCCCGCGCCAAGACAAATAATGACAACCCTAAATTGTCTGAAACAATTGAATAGTCATAAAGATCTTCTACAATAGGTCCTAGTTCTAAAACCCAATAGGCTGCTTCTGGTGCGCCATCAAGTTTGACTGTTAGATACCCACAACAATCGTCATCTTTATAAAAAGCATAACCATCAATAGTTTCATATTCATTTTTTTTATTTATTTGTTGATTTAATACCGAAACCTTGTTTGATTCCAATATTGAATATTCCGCAGTAGAACATCTTCCAAATCCTTGAAATGCTTTATTAAAATTATCCTTATATACTTGATACCATTTTCCCATGTATTGGGGTAAATCAAGTTGATCAACAGCCTTATAATCCTTACAAGAACAGATATAAGAAAATGCTAAAAATAAGAAACAATTATAAAACATTATATAGTTATACTCAGAGAAATAGCTTTAAATCAAAAAATAAATATCAAATGCCGATATAATATTAATATAATATTAATATTATATTAATTTTATATATGACTTCAACTACTGGAAATAAAGGTAGATTAGGAAATCAAATTATACGAAACTTAGCAGTTTCTTTATTAGCTAAAAAACATAATATAAAGGTGAAATACTATAATAAAGATTTAATTAAAAAATTAGGAATTGAATTATTTAGTGGTAGTAATTCATATGAATATATTAATCGTTTAACAGATGAGAATTACTTTACGATTTACAATATTGATAAATTAAATTATAATTTAAACCCAAATAACAATTATTTTCAGACAAAAGAAATTACAAACTTTTTATATAATTATTTACATAAAGATGAAATAAAATCAAATATTATTAATAATAATCCATTTAAAGAGCGATATACTAAAAATAATGATTTATTTATTCATATTAGATTAACTGATGTTGCACATTTTAATCCAGGAATTAAATATTATATAAACGCAATTCAAAATATAATTTTTGATAATTTGTATATATCAACAGATGATGGTAATAATAATATAATAAAAGAAATGTTAAAATTATATCCATCTTCACAATTAATTAATTTTGATGAAATAACTACATTTCAATTTGCGAGCACTTGTAAACATATCATATTATCACATGGTTCATTTTCAGCAGTAATTGGTTATTTATCATTTTTTTCTAATATTTATTATCCTGAATATGAATTAAATAAAATATGGTATGGAGATATGTTTTCTATTGATAAATGGATTAAATTAAGCGTTAATTAATCGGCGTTTGAAATGTTAAAAGGTGTAAATCAAAAAAAAAATATCACATATAAATTTGAGGATATGAATTTTTCCTACATTGTCTATATAACTTACCAATGTATATCTTTTTTTTTTATTAATTCCACGAACCAAGTTTTAGGATGTTTTTCAATTTTTCTTAACAAAGGAAGCCATCGTTCTTCTCCTATTAATGTGATTCCTTGACCTCTTTTCATATGTTTTTTTGTTTTAAAAATTATATTTTCAATATTTTTTATATATAATTGATCTTCTTCATCTAACTCATTTATTGATAAATATTTATTTCCTAGATAGGTATATCTATTATAGTTTCCCTCCGAATATATTTTATAATATTTTTTAGTACAAATTATATTTTTAATAAACCCAATTCCAATTATTTGATTTATTGAATTGTTACATTCCAATACACATATTGGATATTCGGGAGCCAGGTGTTCGCATACTCTTACAGGAACACCATAAATACATCCTGATATATTTTGTTTTTGTTTATATTCTTGATTTTCTCTCCAAGTATTATTATTAAAGCGGGTTAATCCAATTGAAAACATTTATTTGAGAGAAAATATTTTTTATTTATAGTCATTCAATTTTATATAGAACTCTTTTTTTAGTGCCTTTTATTCAGTAATTTTTAAATTATAAAATATTCCGTTTTGATAGATATGAACAACAAGGCAAAATTCGGGGAGGTATTTACTCCTCCCTATTTTGTACCTCAATTCTTTCAACAAATACCGGAGGATGCCTTTTTACAAAAGGATTGGAAATGGTTAGATGTTGGTGCAGGACGAGGTGTATTTGCCTTTTTGTTAATTGATAAATTAATGGAATCCTTACAAGTTTTTTTTCCTAATAAACAAGAAAGACAACAACATATTTTAGAAAATATGATTTATGTAATTGAAATAAATGATGAACATATTCCTTTCCTTCAAAAAAACTTTAAAAATGTTATTCATCAAGACTATCTTACTTATCAATCAATTCATTTTAATGTTATTTTTGGCAATCCACCATTTAATTGCAATGGTCTTCTTAAGGTTCCTACAAATCAGTTATTATCCAAAAAACAAGATGGTAAGGCTGTCTGGAAAGATTTTGTGTATCATTCATTAAGTTTATTAGAGCCAAAAGGATTTCTTTGTTTGATCACTCCAACCTTATGGATGAAACCTACAAAAGATAAAATACATAATACTTTATATTCTTATGCCTTATTAAAAGTGAAATGTTTTACTAATACAGAAACAAATAAATGTTTTGAAAATGAAGCTCAAACCCCTACTTCTATTTGGTGCCTTCAAAAAGATTCTCCAAAGAATGTTGTGGAAATTTATGATAAACAAGTAGAAGATTATATTGAATATCCCCTTACCGAATCATTACCGGTATTTGGGGTATCTATTTTAAAAAAAGTAATGTCTCATCTTAAAAATGCAGGACCATTGAAAGTAAAAAAAACTAATTTACCTGCCAAACATAACTCCCTTCAAGTTCAACCTGATTCTATACATAAATACCCAAATATTTCAACTTGTATATTAGCAAAAGAGGAGGCGGAATTGGTAATTCATTATAGCAAAGAACCTTGTAGTTTTTACAAACAACCAAAACTCATTTTAGCACACGGAATGTATGGTTTTCCTTTTTATGATAAAGAAGGTAGTTATGGAATAAGCAATCGAGATAAATATGTTATATTAGATAAGTCTAATTATGATTTTCAACGAATTTCAGATTTTCTTTCAACCTATACGGCGTTATATTTATTTGAATGTATGCGATATAGAATGAAATATTTGGAAAAATATATATTTGATTATATTCCAGATATTTCTAATTTGCAGGATTTTCCATATTTAATTAATGACGAGACAATTGCCAACTATTTTGATTTTTCAAAACAAGAAATCGATTACATTCAAAATCTCCATAAAAAAAATTATTCTTTCAAAGTAAATACTCCAGCAAAATATGCCCAGAAGAATATGCCTACAAAACATTTTGAAAATAAATCAAGTATGTTATAAGCAACATTTCTGAACCCCTCTTCCATTTCATAGAATACCCCATAGAATGTCCAGAGAATTAGGAAACTATAATAAATCAAAGCATTATCAAAATTATATTTTTTGTATAAAAACTCTTTATAAATGTAACCAAATAATCCAGCAAAGAAAAGGAATCCAACAATATTAGCGCTTCTTTTTGAAGTAAAATAAGCTCCTATTTCACCCAAATAACCTGTCATGATCATTCCAAAATTTAATAACAAAATAAGTAAATATTTTGAAAATGCTAATTCGGTTTTAGAATTATAAACAAGAGCTAAACATAACACCAATAACATAATTGGTGTTGTTATCATCCAATCTGTGTATCTTGTTTCATTAATTTTTTTATAATCTAAACCTTCTGTTTTAATACGATCAACAAATTGACCATAAAAATATGCTGCAACAACTGATATACAAGTCTCTAAATTTAAAATATTTCTTACCTTACTATCTCCTGTTCTCATTGCTTCAATAAATGTAATGGTTCCTGTAGTCAATAAAAAAACATAAGTGATATAAAAAGTCATCATTACATTTTTATCCATCTTTTGAAAATCTTTTTCTTTTTCTTCGTATTGTTTAGTTATTTCCATTTATTTATACAAGCTATATAGAAAAAAATTGAATAAGCGATGAATGAACACGACAAAAAAACAGGGGCAAACAAACAAACAATATTTTTTATTTTTTTTATAACATACAAATTAAGACCTATCTCTTACCTAGATAGGGAGCAATCCCTTCGACTTCCCAGTTTGGTCTTTGGCCTCTACTTTTCAAGAGCTCTTGACGCTTTTTCCAAGCTCTTTCGTAATCTTCCTGAGTAGGCATATAAAAATTCCCATCTTCATCTTTAGTATTTTCCTGTTCATCAGGTTTTTCAGATGAGACCCTATCGTCTCTTTTCAGAAGTGGAGGAAATGCTACAGAAGCATTCACCTGCGATTCCAAATCCTGTACTCGTTCTTGAAGTTGAAAGATTGTCTTTTCCATTTCAACTTGTTCTTTGGTGCGAGGGTTCTTGTTAGGGAGAACCTGCCAGTGCCACGGGTCATCATAAACCACCCGGGCATTTTGAGAAGGATCTACTATCCTCATCTGAAGATTTTGAGCGGTGTCTGTGCAATACCATTCCCTGAAATGAAGGAAGGCTGCCTTGAACTCCTTTCCATTCTTACCTACCTTAGGCACGAAATCAACGCGCTCTACCTCTCCGATCATAAGATCTTGAAAGGTTTGTTTCACCCTGTCCTCTGTGATGTTGGGAAACACATGAGGGATGTAGATGCTGAGATTCTGAGGAATGTATAGACTTTCCATCGTTTTGGTTGTTGTATAATAAAAGTAATATTAGTATAAATTTTATTTCAATTTTATGAAATATAAGTGTATTTTGAGAGAAGTAAAAAATTAAAATTGAAAATTATTTACTCTTTTTTTTTACTATAAAATTAAATGGTGAGGACACGATACATACTAGATGAGTTATTGATAGGAGTATGGATTTGTGATATCCTATATTGGTTATTTTCACTTGTAAAAGTATATTTATTAATTATTATTTCACATTTTACCTGCGTACATTTATATACCTTCTTCTGTACCCCAAAAACTTTAGTTGGATTTTTAATGTCACCTTTTATGACCCAAGCACCTCATTGTGTTGGACTACAGTGGATCATTTCTTATACTCATAAAGCAATTCAATCTATGTGGATCACATTTGGGACATGGTGTATTGGGTTCCTTACAAAATTATCTAAATAATATAATCTAATTCTAATTTAATGTTTCCTTACTTGTTACACAAATATCATAATTCTTTGAGTAATCCTAATGAACCCATATATTATAAAGAATTAAAGAATAAAAATGAAATTAATAAAAAATTAATACAATCTATTCACTGTTTTAATATAGAAGATTTTGAAGAATTATTTACTATTTTTATTGAATTAGGAAAAGATCATTTTTCAACTATTGTAACTTTTTGCAATGGAGAAATTGGTCATTTAATAAATAAATATCCTTCTATTACTTGGCTTCAAATAAAAAATAAAGGATTTGATCTGGGAAATAAATTTGTTACCGTTCAGTATTTAAAAGATAAATCTATTGATTATAATTATATTTTTTATTTACATTCTAAAAGTGACCTTAATAGGAGAAAATTGTATTATCGTTCTTTTGTTCAAAATTATGATTTAATGATCCATTATTTAAATGAAAATCCTAATTTGGGTGGAATTTTTCCTGATTTATTAATACGAGCTCCATATTTAAATGATTCATTACCTCCATATGGTTGTAAAGAACCTAACTATACAGTTAATAATCATTATATGAGCGAACTAAATGAATATTTTAGTTTTTCTGTGAATTATTTTTTTATAGAAGGAAATTTTTTTGTCATTCATAAAGATGTTGCTTCAAAAATATACAGTGATTTAAAAATTTATAATTTACTGAATGAAGATTATTCTTGCGATATTAATTGGGTAAAGACTTATTATAATTATAATTCAGTGGTAGATCCAGATATTATTTATGAACAATACAAAAAAAAAAATCATTGTGGAAATAGTTTAGAATTATATTTGAGAGAAAATCTCAAATGGGGAGACTCAATGATTGAACATAGTTTAGAACGATGTGTTTTAGGTGCAGTGATAAATATGAATAAAGATTTCAAAATTTTACCTATTCGTCCCCTAAAAGATGAGTATTTATCCAAACTAGTGGATATTGTTAAACATAAAGAATATGACCATCCAAGTTTATTAATGGACCCGATTTTTTATGTTAAACATAATAAGTTATTAAATACCTTTAAAAATGAAGAAGAAATCAGTCATCATTATTTAAAACAAGGTCAATACAGAGGGTTATTATTTAATCATTATTTGTTATAGTGTTGAAGAGTCAATTCTACAGAACTCTTTGCTTCCATTCTATATTTAAATAAATCATCGACAGGTTTATTACCTTCAGTTGCCTTTGGTGGATTATCTATTTTATCAAAAACAACAGAATCATCTACATGGCGTCTATATAATTTTAAAATTTCATTATCAGATATAGTTTCTTTATTTACTAAATCGTATGGCCCTTTGAAATCTCTTTTAATAAGAGAATATGCATAAACCAAAAGTTCGTCTAATACACTGATTTTTTCTTGTTGAATATTTACTTTTTTTTTCGCTAATAATTTATCAATATAATTTTCAGGATGAGTTTTATTCCAAATTGGACGAACCACTTCTATGTATAGTATATTCTCTAATATTTTCAATTCTGGAAAGGCTAATCCTACATAATTGAATTTGATATTCTGAGAATTACTATAAAAAGATATTTCTAATACTTTATGTTGATTACTACAACATAAAATATGTGTTGGTTTAACTTGATCTATTTGTTCTTCGTAAGGTTTGTCAAAAGTTGCTAATTCGAATTCTATTTTTTCCTTTTTCATATATGAAAGCAAGAAACCAGAAATCCAATGATCAGGTTCAAAAACGAGAAACTTCATTATAGAATATTAAAAGAAAATACTTATTTCCTTTTTTTGTTTTTTGGTAATGTAATCTGTTATCAAGGGGCATTTTGAATAAAAATATTCATAAAATGATGTAGATAATGTAAATCGTTCTTTACTCAATTTAGGATCACATTTAATATTTACAATTTTATCAGCACATTTTTCTAAGATGGCATGCTCTCCAAACATCCACCAATCATTATAAGTCTTTTGTCGGAATCGTTCAACAGGAATACCAATTCTTTTTGCCTGCATTCCTGCTAATTTTTGTTCTACTTGTTGTATATATTTTAAATAACTTTCTACCTTGGCTTTTTCATCTGATACTCCAAAAGAAATTTGATGTTGCATAATTTTTCCAAAAGGTAACATATATCTTTTCTTACAGGCTTGTAAAATAGCAAATCCCATACTATACGCCTTTTCAACAATACAAGAAATATTATTTTTAGAAACTTCACTAATAATTTTGTACCCTTCTTCAACGGAACCACCGTGGGTATCAAGAAATAGATACAATTTATTATTGTGATTTAGGTTATGTAGATTAATGAGTAATTGATTTACAGTTTGTTTGTTGATTTCTCCTTTCAAAATAAGAGAATTTGTAGAATTCAAAGTAATCATGGGTTGAGCAAAAGTCAATAAAGGTAGCAATAATAAAAACCACATAGTTGTATTTTATTATAATTTTTTATTTTTAAATGCTTCATTCAATATACTGTATTTGATCTGCACTTCCTCTATAAAGGCCTTGTTTTAATCTAATTTGATCATACCAATGTCCAATAAAACCAATAGTTCTACCTAGTACAAAAAAAGCATTCATAAAATCATTATTCACAATTTCTTCTATCTCTTCATCCTTGTAAATAGATTGAAACGCATCTAACATGGAATTGGCTATAAATCCATCTACATTTAAAATTAAATTATTACGCTTTTGGAGTGTAAGTTCTTCTACATTAAATGCGTATTTTACAAAATCTGAGGAAGGAAAATGAGTTTCTACATAATTTTTAAGTATCTCAACTCTTTTATCCGGATTTTCTTTGGTTTTGATTTTATGCCCTATACCACTTATCAGTTGATTTGTTTTTTGCATTTCTTTAATAAATTCTTTTGGGGCCCATTTTTCTTTACTTGCTTTTAAAAATTGTTTAGCTGATTTATTTAATGCTCCTCCAAAATAATCTCCTATTGTTAATAACCCGGAACAGAGCGAACTAATCATGTCTTTTCCAGCTCTACTTGAAATTATTGTATTTTGGGCTCCACTTACAAGAGCACCATGATCTGCTGTTATTTTTAAAACTAATTCGATATAATTACTAAACCATTCTGGAAGATCTTTTTTGAACCAAAGGTGACCAATTGTATTTCCTAATCCTTTTTCAACAATACTGGAAATTGGTTGTTGATTATATAATAACTCATCTCCTAGTTCATTTGAAATACTAGAATAAAAGGAAGGTAACTTACGATTTGGGTTTATTACTTTATTTAATTTTACAGGCTTTGATCCAAAGTAAGTAGGATCAATTTTCAAGTATGTTTCTTTTATATATTTTGATAATTCTTCAAATGAAGGTGGGACGATAATTCCATTACTTTTCATATATTGATTTTTAAAAACAGCCGATTCGTATTGACAAGTAGCACTTGCTCCGGCATGTCCAAATTGTATATCTTCGGATAAAAATTCAGCTGCGGTACCCATACACCATCCAATAATTGGTTTGGTTATTTTTTTTTCTTTTACTGCATTTGCTACAAGTATTTCTTGAATTCCACCAATTTCTCCTAGTAAAATTATCATAGTTACCTTTGGATCTTTTTCATAGGCCAATATGTAGTCTATAAATTGTGATCCTGGCCAACGATCTCCACCGATAGATATACCTTGATAAACCCCCTTGGTATTATCACTTACAATTCTACATAATTCGTTTAATAATCCTCCCGACCTAGTTACAAATGCTACCGGACCGGAAATGGTTAATCGTGAATCGATTATATTTTCTAGAGAACCACCGGTATTTCCAATTCGAAATTGACCTGCTTTAATTCCACCAACGGTAGCAGGTCCAATTACCAAAACTTCTTTTTTGGATGCCTCCATATTAATTTTACGAGTAAATTGTTCAGGAATGCCTTCAGCTATTAAAACTAATTTTTTAATAGAATTAAATTGCAAACAGTGCATTGCTGTTTGATAAGAGGCCCTATATGACATAAAAGATATAACAGTATCGAAATTATGATGTTCAATTGCTAGTTCTAAATGTGGATATACATTTAATAAAAAGGTTTGATTACCCCAAAAGAAGGGTTCTTTTTTTATTTTAGACATTCTTGGATCTACCACAGCCACTACACTTCCAGAATCCTTATTACTTATAAAATCAAAATCTAACATGCGTTGGATGGCATTTTTATGGAAACCATATAAAATACTTTTTGTGTTTCCTGTAAATAGACTATCTACCTTTTTCTCTCTAATCGGAAAATCTAATGTTTTTAAAGATTGGATGTTTAATAAATTATCTAATAAATCTTTTATAGGCAGTGCTTTTGATACAATATCGGTAATTGGAGATTCTGGACCATGAACATAATTTTCTATTTTGTAGAAATCTAATACCTTTTTTAAATTATCTAAACCCTTTTTATAATTAGGACCTCCTCTTCGTATCCATACGACTGTATCTTTAAGAGCTTCTTGGTTACTATGAATTGATTTAATAATTCCAGAAAAGGTAGAAGCTACATCTGTAAAATTAGCTATGCCTCCTCCAATAAATAGTGTCTTTTTTTTAGTGACTTTTTTTAAGCAACTTAAAACTTCATTTGTATAGAGTTCTACTAAGTCCTCTTGTGGGTCACCACTATATTCACCATAATTTGCTAATTCACTTGCATAACCTCTATTCACAATTGCATCTGTATAAACAACAGATGCTCCTCCTCCTGCAATTAAAGTCCAAATAGTACCCGAAGGATTTAAAAGAGAAAATTTTAATGACCCTCCTGTTTTTTCATCTAACTGTTTAATTATTTTTTCTTCTTTTGAGAGAAAATCTTCATTATAATAATCCATTTGAATTAATTCTTGATCATTTTCATCTAATAAATAAATTGCATCTTTATCCATCAAGACGGCAAAATCAAGAGGAATGTAATTGTTTTCAACTTTAACAACAGGATTCATTTCTAAAAAAACCAAATGATACCGACAGTAAAAATAATAAGCTTTTATTAAAAATTCAAATAATTCCTTTTCTAGTTTTAATGTATTTTCAAGTGTATTTCCTAAAGGAATCAATATTTGTTTAGCATTTTTTTCGGGATTGTCTAAATTAATTCCTCCTTCTTCATGAATTAAAATTTCATCAGAATCTCCGTTGCTTCTAATCATAACATATTTTTCTCCTGAAAATTTTACGGGTTTTTCTATAATGTAATTTTCGTTTGTATTTCTTTCAGTTATCCAATTAATACATTCTTCTTTTGATTGATTAATTTTTACTAATCCACGATTCATACGATGTTTTGTACCATTATCAACTTTAATTACAAAAGGTCCATCTTCATTTATTGTAAGACTATCCTTGTTCAGGGATTGAATGAAATATGTATCTTTGTAAAACAATTTTTTACACTGGTATTCAGATAATTTTTTATAGGGCATTTGTAATATATATTTATAACTTGTATTTTACAAATTTAAAGAATCTCTTTTCCCATAAAATATGACGATAATTGATCAACAATTACGAAAGAAATAACAGAATGAGGAGCACTTTTCATTATGTTATAAGTGGCTCCTTTATAAAATGAACTATATCCTTCCTTTTTTATCATATGATTTACACATTCAGATACAGTTTTATTACTTGTTTGTACTCTAGCTTTTACTACATCAAGAGGAGAAGTAACAAGGGTTCCGAAGGTAGAAGCTACTAATGCTCCAGAAAAATGGAAATAAATTGTACCTTTCAGATGTGGATATTTTCTTTCTAATTGTTGTTTAAAAGTTGAATACACTGGGAGCCTGGTGCCGTTGTAGAGTGATCCTCTTAAAACATTTGGAATAGCACCTTTCCAAAATGTTGAAAGACCGTTTTTGATGTAAAGAGAATTTAATCTTTGATTATAAGATTTATTATCCTTTTGAGTAATTGTATTTTTAATGGTTCTACCCATCATAAGTTCAGCTGGATTTCCTGTTAATGAAGCAATTCCACCCGAAAAGGTTCCAAATAAAACTTTAGACATAATGGACGGTTCTTCTTTATATTTATATCGATAATGACTTTGCAACGAAGAAAAAATAACCAAATTGGGTATGGAATAGGTCATTTGACGGATCAAGGCTGCCAAATATCCAGCATATACAGGAGGCGTATTACCATTTTTTTTGGAAAGTTGTTTTTGTATTTTTTTTACTTCCATAGGATGAACAATTGTTGTAGCAATTGAATTTCCAATAGATGTAAAAAAAATTTTATGGAACAAGTTATCTTGAGTACTCATATAAAACAAATACATAATTTTAGTGACAAACTTTTTCTTTCCATTAAGTATGTGTGGAATTATATCATTTTTTGGTACAGATTGTTTTGAATATTTAATAAATGGATTGAAACAATTACAAAATAGAGGATATGACTCCGCTGGAATATGTGGTATAAAAAAAGATAGAAAATGGGTTATACATAAGTATGCTTCAACTGAAAATATAAATGCTTTAAATGAATTAGAAAAAAGAAAGGATGAATATAAAGGTATTACTAATGGAATTGCTCATACTAGATGGGCAACCCATGGACCTAAGACTGATAAAAATTCTCACCCTCATATTAGTCAGTCAGGTTTATTTTCAATTGTTCATAATGGTATTATCGAAAACTTTCATTCATTAAAACAAATGTTAATAGAAAATGGTTTTGCATTTCAATCAGAAACAGATTCTGAGGTAATTGCAAATTTACTTGAATTTAATTATGAAGGAGATGTAAAAATGTGTATTCAAAAAACAACCAAAGACCTTGAAGGTACATGGGGTCTAGCAATAATTTGTTTGGAATTTCCAGAGCAGTTATTTTGCACGCGTCATGGGAGCCCATTATTAGTTGGGAAAGATGACAATATAGCAATTGTTACATCTGAACAAAGTGGATTTTGTGGATTAATGAATGACTATATAGTACTACAAAATAATGATATATGTTTAATTGAAAAAATCGAAAATAAAATAGCAGTAATCACAAATGAATCGTATGATTTAAAAAAAACAACTGCATCTCAATTTATTAGTTCTCCCTATCCTTATCCTCATTGGACCTTGAGAGAAATAAATGAACAAATTGATTCATCATTAAGGGCTATTAGTCTTGGAGGAAGACTTTTGTCAAACAACGAAGTTAAGTTAGGAGGATTGGATGAAAACAAAGTTGAGCTGATGGAAATTAATCATTTAGTACTATTAGGATGTGGAACTTCCTATTTTTCAGGATTAATGGCAATTCATTTTTTTAAAGAATTGGGAAATTTTCATAGTGTTCAAATATTGGATGGAGCGGATTTTAATGATAGGGATATTCCTAAAAATGGTAAAACCGCCCTAGTTCTTATTTCACAATCGGGTGAAACAAAAGATTTACATAGATGTATTCAAATTGGAAAACAACACGATTTATTTTTAATTGGATTAGTCAATGTGGTTGATTCTTTGATAGCAAGAGAGGTTCATTGTGGATGTTACTTAAACGCTGGAAGGGAAGTTGCAGTTGCATCAACCAAAGCTTATAGCTCACAAGTTATTTTATTATCAATGATGGCAGTATGGTTTGCACAACAAAGAGATCTATATCCTCTAAAAAGAACCCAATATGTAAAAGACATTAGGAACTTGCATTATGATATTCAATATACTTTAGAAAAAAATACATTTTCCGATGATTTATTAAATATAGTGAATAAACCAAGCTGTTTTCTTTTGGGAAAAGGAAAAGGAGAATCTGTTGCTAAAGAGGGCGCTTTAAAAATTAAAGAAATTTCATATATTCATGCTGAGGGATATAGTACAAGTAGTTTGAAACATGGACCATTTGCATTGCTTGAAAAAGATTTTCCTGTTATATTGTTAGCTCCCCATAATGAACATTATTCTAAAAGTGAAAATGCTTTTGAAGAAATAAAATCACGCCACGCATCGATTGTTTGGATTACGAATAAAGAAAGCGATAAACAGAATTGTTTATATGTAGCTAATAATGAAACCTTTCTAGATCTACTAATGGTGATTCCCTTGCAGTTAATGGCCTATCATTTATCTGTTAAGAAGGAATTAAACCCAGATATGCCGCGTAATCTAGCCAAGGTAGTAACTGTAGAATAATTTTATTAGTTTTTTATAAATTATTTTTAAAATATAAATGAGTATATCAGTATTAGGATTAGGATTTGTAGGTGGTTCAATGAAAAAAAGTTTTGAAATAAAAGGTTGTAAAGTAGTTGGTTATGACAAATATAAAGATGAGTTTAAAGAAAATTTTCCTTTATGTTTAAAGAGTTCAATTGCCTTTTTAGCTTTACCAACAATTTTCGATGAAGAAAAAAATGAATACGATAAATCATGTATAATTGAAGTTTGTACTGATTTAGAGTCAAATGAATACAAAGGACTTATTATCATAAAAAGTACAGTAGAACCAGAAACTACAGCCAATTTAAGTAATATGTTTCCTAAATTAAAATTTATTCATAACCCTGAATTTCTTACAGCTGCAACAGCTTTTGAAGACTTTCATAACCAAAAACATATTGTTTTAGGGAAAGGTCCAAATGTTTCAGATGAGGATGTTTGTATCCTAGAGGAATTTTACAGTAAATTGTATCCTGATGCCGAAATTTCGCTGTGTAATTGCACTGAGTCAGAATCTATGAAAATATTTGTAAATTGTTTCTATTCAGTAAAGGTTCAATTTTTTAACGAGTTATATTTACTTTGTGGAAAAACAAATTGTAATTATGATTTAGTAAAAAATTTAATGTTAAAGAACAAATGGATTCATCCTATGCATACCGATGTTCCAGGTCCAGATGGACAATTAAGTTATGGGGGTTATTGTTTTCCCAAAGATACTAATGCGTTATTAAATCATATGAAACGAAATCAATCAAATCATAAGGTTTTAGAAGCTACAGTAAATGAGAGAAACGAAATGCGCTCTGATCATACAAATGTAAAATTAAAATAATTAACCTTTTATTCTATTTAGGATTATATTGTTGAATTAATTGAACTATATCATCTACACTTTTCCATTTTATTCCATATTCTGATTGGTTATGAATTACAGGAATTTTCATAGCTTCACATTCCTGAACACTATTTGCATTACCATCATGATCTGTCAATCGTAACATAATGAAACATTGTTTATAAATAGAAGGCATTTCATCGTGTGATACATTTAATTCACAAGAAAATATGAATTCAAAATCTGGAAGTCTTCTAATAATCTCTTTATATATATTTTCTCCATATTTAGGTTCTTGTCCTGGTTTTTGTCCATTAAATATAAAGATCTTATTTCCTAAAGAAGTAGGAGGATGAAATAAATTTTTATCTACCATATTTAAATTTACAAAAATACTTGGAATATTTTGGGTTAATAGATTATTATAAATATTTTTGCTAATAGAAAAATGAATAATATTAGGAATTTTTTTTACCTCTAAAATAGTAGATAATCTATTTGGAAGATTAATATTGGCATCTGTCCCCCCCCAAATAACGACTTTAATACTTTTGTGATTTAATAAATTTTCTAAATCTTGTGTAGTATATATTCCAAAAAAAACAGTAGGAATTGTATTGGATTCGTAGAGATTTAAATTAAAATAGCTTAAAAATCTAGATTCAAAACTGGCTAATGCGTTGGAAATGTGTGATTGGTCATAATGAAATAATAAATCTTCTAGTGGGATTTTTATTGGATCAATTGGGTCAGGAACTAAAATATGAGTTCTTCTTTGTTCAAATTTTCCATTTTCCAAATAGTGTGAAATAGCCTTTTCTTCATTATCAATATTATTTTTTTGTAAATCTAAATAATTAATTATATAATAATTCCAATCAAATTCGGGAAATTGTTCATAAAATTTCTGTTTATCTAATTCTCCCATTAAAATAATAATATTTTAAAATAAATAAATAAATTATTATTTTATAATGAAGAAAATTTCTATGATAATAGGTGCTCGTCCTAACTTTATGAAAGCATTTCCAGTTTATGAAGCATTAAAAGAGGATTTTGACTTAACTTTGATACATACAGGACAACATTTTGATGCGAAAATGAGTGAAGTATTTTTTAACCAATTGAAATTTCCAAAACCAGATATTCATTTATCATTAGAAAAGAAAACGAAAGCTGGAGATTTTGATGATAAATTATATGTAAACAATGCTGATTATTTGAATGACAAAGACGCTGTAATTGAAGAGCTTATGAATTATGATCAAGATTTAGGTCAGTTAGGAGAAATTCGTGATAAATTAAAGATTGAATTTGAAAAAGGAAATACGGATTTAGTGATTGTGTTTGGTGATGTTACAAGCACATTAGCAGCTGGATTAGCAGCTAGAAAGTTGAATATTGATTTAGCACATGTAGAAAGTGGATTACGAAGTGGAGATATGTTAATGCCAGAGGAAGTGAATCGTGTCCTAACAGATCACATTACTAAATATTATTTCATCACAGAACAAAGTGGTGTAGATAACTTAAAAAAAATTGGAATTACAGAAAATGTTTATTTAGTTGGAAATACGATGATTGATACACAAAAGAAATATTTACAACAAGCATTAGATACCAAGTATCATGAAACATTGGATGTAAAATCGAAAGAGTATGTTTTAATAACATTACATCGTCCAAGTAATGTGGATAATATGGATAAATTGAAAGAAATATTTGATGATTTTGAAGAGTTGAGCAAAAAAGAGACATTGGTATATCCTATTCACCCTAGAACCAAAAACAATTTGGAAAAGTTGGGTTATTTACAAAAAGTCCAAGAAAATTCAAATATTATCTTGGACGAACCTTTGGGTTATTTAGAATTCACCTGCTTAATGGCAAATTGTAAATATGTGGTAACAGATAGTGGAGGATTACAAGAAGAAAGTACAGCATTAGATATTCCTTGTTTTACGTTACGTGAAAATACAGAACGTCCAAGTACATTTATTGATAATCATGGAACAAATCAATTGATTCATAAAATAAGCGAAATAAATTTAAAAGAGTGTAAAGGTTCTATGGATTTATGGGATGGTAAAAGTAGTGAAAGGATTAAAAGCGTATTAAAATATCCTATTCTTACTGATAAAGACGCATACAAAAATAATAATTTGTTTATACATAATCCTAGTAAGAATTTTAAATTTTTTATAAATCGTAAGGATAAACCAAAAAAAAAATTAGTTGTATTTTTTAGTTATAACATTAACAGTAAGAACGAAAATTATTTTTCAAGAATAAGTTGGACCGATTTTGATAATGATATTCTAATTATTGATGATCCAACTACTTATGAATGGAAAAAGAGAGTTGGTTGGTATTATTATGACATATTTATTAACCCTTTTATTAAAGACTATATTGAGAATTATATAAATTACTTTAAATATAATTCTGTAACTTTTAGCGGTTCATCCGCAGGTGGATTTGGGGCATTTTATTATGGTAGTTTTTTTAACAATTCTATTATATACGTTATGAATCCTCAATTAGAACCTTGGAATTATTCTCAAGTTCAATATTATAATTCTTTACAGAATATTTTGAAAGATTTAAATATTAATAATGAAAAAGAAATTATTTTAAAATATTTTGATAGATTGTATCAAAACAATTGTTCTATAATTTATTATCAAAATACTGTAGATCCTCATTATAAAGATCATTTTTTAAGATTTAAAAAAGAACATGGAAAAATAATTAAAAGAATAATATTAAGTGATAGCGGTCTCTCACATAATGACAACCCAAACAAATATCATTTCTTTTTATCATTAAAATATTTTAAAAGAGAATTTTCAAATTCTCTAATTTATAAAAATTCTCGCAAAATTGAATTGATTGACCTACCATCCAAAAATAAATATATTGCACATATTACTGGTAATAAACTACTGACTAATGAATTTTTGATACAACAAAATATAAATTGTCCAAAACTATACTTTAAAAAAATTAAATCAGATAACAAATTATTTGACTTTACTAAATTATCAAAGTTCATATTAAAAACAAATAAAGGTTGTAGTACAATAGGTGTTTTTATTTTAGAGAAAAGAGAAAATGATATTTATTTTGAGTATTTAAGAAATAAAAAATTTACTGTTAGTGATATAAATGAAATAATTACAAACAATGATGTAATTATAGAACAAAGTTTGTATGATTCCGAACAAGAGATTCCATATGATTTTAAAGTTTTACTATATAAAAACCAGATTCATATGATAACTGTTCATAATAGAAATCAAAGTCAAGAATTTTGTATACTACATTTTGATAAAAATTTCAATAAAACGAAATACTTTATTGACAATAAGCGATTAAAATTTAAGTATCCTAAAAATAAAGATATTGAGAAAAAAATGGTAAATATATGTAAAAATATTGATATTAATCTGTTCCATAGTTTTATTTATGATGTATATGGTAAATTAAATATAGATTCGAGTAATATGATATCTATAGATTGTTATATTGTAAATAACATATTTTATGTAGGCGAATTAACTACACGAAATGGGGCAGTATATTTTAACCTTATAGATGAAAAATATCTAGATTTTATAAAATTTAATAAAAAAATAGATTAGTATTAACGCCTGTAAAAAACAATATATTTATTGATATATTGTTTTTTGTTTGATAAAATTATTGAAATTATGATATAAACTTATTATATAATTGTTCTCTTATTTCCACAGTTTTTTCCCAACCATTATTAATTGCGAAATTATACCCGTTTTCTAATAATTCATTTGAATAACCATTTTTATAAATATCTTCAATTACTCTTAAAAAGTCATCTTTTTGTTTAATATCAAACATTCTACATCTTTTTCCATTGTCACTTATATTTTTTAAACATGATACATTGGACATTAACAATGGAACTTTTTTCAATAATAATTCAAATGGTTTTAATGGAGTGATAATATGACTAACTAATATATCTTTCCGAGGAATTACGAACAAATTTAGTTGTTTGTATATTAATAATAACTCCTCTTTTGATAAATAATTTTTTATAATAATATTATTAGGATGTTTTTTCTGAAGATTATTTAATTGTATAACACATCCACCAGTAGCATTTCCACCAAAAATAAAACCAATATTTTTATAAGTTTGTATTAATATATCTATTGTTGGTATTATTAGGTCAAAGTTTTCATAATCATATGTACTTCCAAAATATCCTATTACAAATTTTATACTATTATTAAATAAAATTTTAGAAGTCAATATATTATTAATATTACATTCTTTTTCAGTTATATCATTGGAATTCGGTAATATTTTACTTTCTACATTAATATTGTCATATTTTTCGACAAAATCCTTACATTCATTAGTAATATAAAATATACCTTGACTAGTATTTTCTACTATTTTCTCCCATTTTGAATATCTTGTTTTTTTCAAATCACACCAACTTTCAAATAATGTGATGTCGAATCTTCCACGAACTTCATAAAAATGTGGAATATTATTCTTCTTGGAACATATAATAGAAATAATCGAATGCTTATAAAATGACGGAGAATGAAGATATCTAATATTAAGTAATCCAATAATATAATTATATGATTCCATCGCATAATAAGACCACTTATTTTTTAAAAATTTATATAATATATTTGACATTGATATATATATTACATTATCTATCATTGTAACACATTGAATATCTTGTTTTTTTCTAGCTCCCAAAAATGAGTCAACGCATATACAATAATATTTATTACTATAACAATTAATAGACTTTAATAATTGATGACCTCTTTCAACATATCCTCCAATAGATGTTGATTTGGTTGCGCTTTTACAATATAATATTAATTTTTTGTCAGGGATTTTAAAATTTTGAATAAGTGTATATACGTTTTGCTTCCATTTATTAAATTCTTTTTCTATTATTGTTTGTACTTTAAACTGTATTTTTTTCGTTTCAATGACATATTCATTATTTAGAAACATTGTTGTATTTTTATCAGATATAGTTTTCATTATATATAAAATATATATTTCTTCAGAATTTATTTTGATATTATTGGATAATAGTGCTAACCCATACATCTCATACTCTTTCACTTTGGTACTTACTTGACCATCATCACCCCAACCATCTTTACGCCAGCAAATACCAATATCACTTGTTGCGATTTCATAACATGCATCTTTATGACTTAAATTGTGTTTAAATATTATTCCTTTTACACCTTTCTTAATATAATGATTCACTTTCTCAGTAAATTCTTGATCGCCATGAATTTTCCCATACACAATTTTTAACATTACTTCTGGTCTTTCTTTATGTATATTTTGGAACTCTTCTATTATTTCCAAAATGTTCTCTTCGTCGCGTAATGTACCACAATAAATCAAACGGATTTCATCATCTTTTCTTTCTGGCAATTTTAAATCATATTTAATAGAAAATGGTTCAATAACATGAATTTTTTCTTCTTTTATTCCGCTTTCAACATATTTTTTCTTTAATTTTTCACTCTGGGTAATAATTGAGTAAAATTTATTTTGCATTTTTATAATATCATTTAGATGTACATCCAATCCATAAAGAATTGATTTTGATAAATAAGATTT
>Ga0209223_10001210_pt1 | contig 28622 bp, 34 predicted proteins | sample COG_06_FD_184750 | JGI IMG/M metagenome (GOLD analysis project Ga0209223, IMG submission 184750) | Pelagic Microbial community sample from North Sea - COGITO 998_met_06 (SPAdes) (version 2) | ecosystem: Environmental > Aquatic > Marine > Neritic zone/Coastal water | place: Helgoland, sampling...
AGAAATCTTAAGTAATTTTTCACCGTCACTTAAATCCCATTCATTTTTCGTACCATCCCTACTATAATAAAACCCTTTTTCGTTTATAAACTTATGAATGGTTTTTAGTATACCTCTATCTAATTTAGAAATATCTAAAGTATCTATTATTGCCTCTGTTAATATATTTTTAAATTTCATATATTAATAAATATTATAGAAAATAAAAAAGGTACCCAAAAGGATACCTTTAATTTAGTAGTTGTAAAGATATATTATAATAGTTTCTTACCTTTAGTTGATTCAAATAAATTCTTAAATGTATCTGTCTCTTCTGAATAATCATTTGTCTTACCCATTGAATCAGAATATTTATAGTTGAATAGTTTTTTCATCTTTTGAGTATCCTCAGTAATCATAGTTTTATTTTTGTATGATAACACAGTACCTTCATTTAATTCTTCGTCCCATCTAACTTTAAATGTTTGAACCCCATCATCCATTAAAAATACTTGTCCATCATTTTTATAATGTTCAGGTATTAACTTTTTCATCTCAAATTCGTTTTCGAATTCGTTTTTAAAATTTAATCTTTTCATTTTATCGTTTTTAGATTCTTTTGTTGTTACTCTCACTCTTGGTGTGTCTTGATATTCATCTGGCATATCATACTTATGTTTTTTATATTTTTCACTATTAGATTTTAACATTTCATAAGTATCATCTTCTTTATCACCTTCTCCGAAACCGTCTTTTGTACCGAATTCTTCATCGTATTCAGAAGTATCATTTAAATCATCAATTCTTTTCATAAATGAATTAAATATCTCAGTATCTTCATTATCATATTTTAAAGCTGACATTTTACCTGCACCTAATGCTTCGATTTCATACGCTTCTTCATAATCAGAACGATTTACTTTAGGTTCGATAAATTCTTCCTCTTTATCAAATTCATAATACTTTGACATTTTTTTCTCAAAGTCTTTTAACTCATCAGTATTGAAAGTACCACTTTCTTTTCTAGCTTTCATTGCAGTTTTTAAACCAGCAGGTTCTTTCTCTTCTCTGATAGTTATTTTAGTTTTTTTAGTTAAAAATTTACCTTTCATTTTTATCTTTTTTATATAAATATCTAAAAATTAGATAATGTTATTATTTTATTTTTAAATTCCCCTTTTTTATTGTTTTTACTACCCTTCCTTCATTGTAAAATTCTATCGCTTCTGGGCTTTGATTACAATATGGAAACGTTTTACATTTTTCTTTGACTCTTACTTTTTGATACCCTAAGTTCTTTAAAACATCATTAGGTTGTTTTTTCTTAACTGGTGCTTTACCTTTCTTACCCGCAGTACCCATAAACTTACTAGCTGGAAATCCTGGCGTATCATAAACACCACCAACACCACCTACAGTTGTTGCCTCATCTAATTCTACTTCCTCTTCTTCCAATACTTCCTTATCTTCATTAAATGAGTATAATTTACCTATTGGTAATCCAGTTTGTCTTTTACCTACTATACCATTCTTACTTGTAGGGATATCAGATTTTTTAAATACTCTTCTAACAGTTCCACCACCCATAGGTCCAACAAATGCACCAGATGAAGCTGCACCTGTAGCTTCTTCAATCTCATCTTCAGAATCTAAATCAATATACAAATCTTCAAAGTCAGGTTTTTCATCTCTTACTCTTCTTATTTGTTCAAACTCTTTAGGTGTTTCTCTTCTTCTATATTCTTTTCTGAAGTCATCTCTTTTTCTTTGTGCTATTCTATTAGTATTCAAATCCTCATCAACATTCTCTCTATAAGACAATTCTACACCATCAATTTTAACTTCACCACCATTATGTAATTTATCCATATCTGATTTAGAAATCCTAACTGTTTTTTTATTGTCACCCAACTTATCTTCAATGGCAATAATACCATACTCAGGATCAGTGTAGTAATCTGCATATTCTGAAATGTGATCCATTGCAATTTCTTTTGCAATATCTTTATCATCTGTGTGTTCCATTTCTATTTTTACACCTACATTGATTTCTTTTTTTATATCTTTAACATCTACATTGTGTTTTTCTGCTAAATCTTCTTCTGACATACCATCGGAATCTCCACCTTTAAGTTCTTCTTCTTCATTAAAAACTAGACTCCTTAAATCATTAACACCACTCTGTTGTGCCACCTTATGAAATTCATCACCTATTGAGCTTCTATCTTCATCTACTTTTTCGATTACATCATATGGTGAAGTATTTTTACATTTGATTTTCATTAAACCAATTAAGTTTTCCAACTTATCCAAATCCCTTTCTGGTAATTCATGTAACTTATTAAGTTGATTATACATTTTAATACCAACTTTAAGTTGATCCCAATTATCACAAGACATTATTACACTTCTAGTCTTCTGATAGTCTCCTGACATTTTTTCTCTACTCATTACTTTATACCTGTTAACCACATTTGTCTTCTCATCCACAACTCTCTATATAGTTTGACAAGAACGTCTTTATTTATTTCTACAATATCTTTTTTGAACTTACTACTCTTTAATTCTTTTTCTATTATCTTTAAAACTTTTTTTTCCAAATCACCACCAAAAGACTTTTTAATCTCTTTGCGTATCATAACACCGATTTTATTTTCATCAGTTTTAGTTAATTCTTCTTTAATGATTTGCTTAAGTCGTAAATCTTTCATAAAATATCTTTATTAATAAATATTAAGAATTTTATAAAAATTTACAATAAGATAATTAATGTCACTATGGGTAATAAAATGGAACCAATAAAACCTAATCTCTTTAGATTTCTTTGTTTTTTAATCTCTTTTTTTTGTTCCTTTATTGTTTTATCTTTAAGGGATATTTCTTCGTCTTTATTTCCAACTATCTCCTCTAAATTTTTTATGATGTTTTCACTATTTTGATTCTGTAACTTTAGTTTTTCAATGATATTATCTTTTAATATAATTTTTTCTTTGTTTAAACTATCTCTTTCTATATAAATATTTAATAAACTATCGGTAACCTCACATTCCAATAAATCTGTAAGTAACATTTTTGCATCATCCAAATACATTACAATTAATGTATCGCCTTTATCGTTTACTAATGACTCAATGTTTCCGTTTAAGGTAGTCTGACAAACCGCTGGTAACACCATCAACATCCAGACTATTAACGTGTTTATATATTTCACCTTTATTACGTTTTAGTTTATTTATTTGTTTTTCGTTATCAATTAATTTATCATTAACTGTTTCAACATCTATCTCTAATAATGATATCTGATTTTCTAATAAATTATTTGCAATAGATATACTATCATTAATCTCTATTAGAATTTTGTTTCTTTGGTTGAGTATGTTAATCTCTTCTTCATACATACTAATGTCCTTAGAAGGTCTAAAAATTATCATTGTAATAATTACTAACCCTAAAACAATAATAAAAATGTTTTTTATATCTATATCAAACTTCACCATACCCTATAACTCTCCTTCACCACCAAATGGTTCATCAATATTTTCTTCGGTTTCTAAAGGTTCTGGACCTTCTTCTGCATTTTCTTCGTCAACAACTTCATTCTTATATTCTTCTGCTATTTTAGTTGCCCACTCATTTGCCCAAGTTTCATAATACGCAACCAATTTTTGTATATGTTCTAATGATGATTGATCTAATTGTAATAAGTCTGCCGTTATGTAGACACCATTAGTGTCATCTAAGGAATAAAACCACTCCAAATTATTAGATGTAAACTTACCACTAAACTCTACGTTCTGTGCTTTAGGGTATAATTTAAATCTATTAAATTCTACTCTAGGGGTTACCGTATCTCTAAACTTTTTTTCTTCTTCTACTAACGCAGCAGAATCTTCTTCTCCTAAGTCAATATCGTCTTTTATTTCACTTTGTTCTCTAAGTAAACTTTTATTTTTTTTGTTAAGATTTTTAGTTTCTCTAATCAACCCTAACATTCTTTTTGTTTCATCGTGTTGGCTCATGTCTTTATAATTTATATGTTTATATTATCACTATTACTTATCTCTTTAAAAATATCAAAAGATTTCTTAAAGAAATTACTCACAGAATTTAAACTTTTTTGTATAGATTCTGGTGTTCTATAGTTTTTACTATTGTTATCATGTAATTTTTTTTCTTCTTCAGTAAAATCTTCAACACTCTTATTATAAATACCCCTACTATCTGAAAAAGATTTACCTTTTAAATTAGGGTTATAACCATACTTTTTAAATTTTTCATAATCTTCGTCATTTAGTTTTAAATTCCAATCTGTCTGCCAAATGTCCGCGTTCTTTTTTGATATTTCTTCTAAATCAAATGTTTCTTGTTCTACTTCATCATCACTTATATCTTTCAATAGTTCTACAAACCAATCTTTATTATCAAATGCAATTTTCATAAAAGAAATACCATCTTCTAATGAATTAAATGATGCGAATGACCTAACACCTGCAGGATCTTTAGAACAAAACATATCACTAATTTTTTCATCTAACACTCCCCATCTACCAGAATCAGTTTGTATTCCTGAATAATTGTAGTTAACCCCACATATTGAGTCTCCTTTACCCTGTTCTTTAATCATAACTGAAAGAATCGCTGACTTACCTATCATATTTAAATCAGGAAAAGTTTTATCCAAAGCTTCCGCCATTTCTTTTTTACTAACACAAGTTTTTCTTTTTAAAACATAACTTAGTTCAGGATACCAATGGTTACTACCTAACCTTTTGGTACCTTTACCTGTCGTACATATTGTCATATAATCAACACTGACACCACCCATTTCTTTAAACTTTTCGATGAATGTTTCATAATTAGAAACCACATTAGTTATTTTAGATCCATTTTTTTCTAACACACCCTCAAACTGATTAACATTATCGTCAGATAATTCTGTGGAGTTAATTGTATTTTTTAATGCATTTTTAGTGTCATTCCCAAAATCACCATCAGCACCATCACCGTCTAAACCATAAGTTTTATTTAACTTACCTAACGCGACTAAAGTTTTTTGTAACAATAATATAGATTCTATTTTATCGCTAGTATCATTTAGTGGTAAATCAGGTTTTAATTTACTAATAATAGAGTTAACTAATTCAGATTCAACATCCTCATTAATCATAGGATTCATAGGGTCATAACCAATAATCTTATTAAACCTTTTTACCTCCTCATATAATAACCTATTTTTCATTCTCAATTAATTCTTTAAACTTCTTAAAATCCCAACTAGGATTTAAATCTGTACTTTCTTTAAAGTAGTTGCTTCTATATACAACCCCTTCAAAATATTCTATACCATCTATATGTGTATTATGTCCTACACACTTTTTAGGTATATTATGTATTTCACACAAGTGATTAACTAATTTAAGTGTTGATTCTATTTGTTTATTGGTATATGAATCCCAATATGCAAACCCTCTCCACCTTTTTTCGTAAACACTCTTCTTCCTTTTATAAATATTACCAACCCAATTAAAGTACGAATTTTCAATCAAATCTTTTTCCAGCCAACCTTGATTCTCTAACAATATAACAATAACTTTCTTATCTATTGATTTACTACCTAAAAAATCTGAGTACTTTGAAGAGTCGTAATGTTTGGTTATGTCACCATTTCTAAAAATAGTAAAAGGTGATGTTTTTTTATATTCACCCCCCATTCTATGTTTCCAACCAGTAATGTGTTTATCTTTTTCTGAAAATGTGTTAGCTAAAACTATTTGTCTTTTTTCGAATTCAGTGTCATAATAATTTTTTTCACTTAGAATATATTTGTCCCCATTGATTGTCATAATCTAATCAATTCTTTTTATATTAGTTTTAACAGGTTTTACGGGTTGGTTGACTGTCCTATCTTTAGATTCTTTATACTTCTTCAATGCGTTTTCAACTAACGAACTATCTGAATTTGTTTCAACATCAATAGAGGGAGGAGTTGTGGCTTTAACACTCTCGGCTTTACTCTCCTCCTCCTCTACTTTAGATTCTACCTCAACTAATTGTGATGTATCATCTTTTTCCACAATTATTTTTTCTTTATATTTTTTCACATATTCCTCTACCTCTTCTTCAGGTATATCCTTAACCTCAACTTTAAAAGTTTTTTTATCTGTTTTTGGTATATAAACATCTTCAGAGTGATTAGTCATAGGATTGTACGTATCCTCTTCAGGTTTTTCATACTTAACAAAGAAATGTAGTGATGTTAATGATATAATAGGTAACAATCCACCTTCTAAAAATGCTAACCATCTTTTCATACCAACTAAGTCTGTAGTCTCAGTACCCATTAGTTCCCAAACTGGACCCGTTAATTCTATCCAAGACTTAAATAATTCACCTGTTTCATCTATTTCCTTAAAGGAATAAAAAATATTACCTACCATTTGGATGAAAGTGACTATCCCAAACATAAACCATATACCACCTTTAATTTTGTTTGTTGCAGCAACTAATGCGGTTATAGCAGCAACTTCAATCGCAATGGATAGATATATCGCCCAATTAATAGGGTTAGCCATATCGTACCATGAAACAACATGTGATATAGATATTGCAGCAACCAATAAAATTGGTAATAAAAACATTGACCTGTTAGGGTTATCTTTTATCCAATTCCAAACTTTTTTCATAACTGAAATCCTAAGTTAAGTACCATAAATCTAAACTTACTACATTTTACATATTTTTTAGTTTTCATTGATTTTATTTTAATTCTACCACAAAAACAAATTTTTATCTCAAATAACGTTAGTTTTCCTAAACGTATAGTAACACTATATTTATTTTTCTTATTCCCACTTTTCCAAGAGTTTATCCAATCAATCATAATTATTTTTTTTGTAATTCTTTAATGTTATTTTTAACTATAGAGTGTAACTCCATTAGTTGTGAACCCCTATCTTTACTAGAAATCCATTCATCATATTCAAGGTGAATATTAATTTTTTCTATTCTCATTATTTCAGGTAGACTATCTATTTTTTGTTGTCTTAGTTTAATTTCATTACTTAAACTATCTGTAACTATTTCTACACTATTAACTTTTTTATCTAATTTTTTTATCTGTGTAGATTTAGAGCAAGACTTAAAACAAAAATATAAAAGTAATACACTTAAAATGTATATTTTATATTTTTTAATTAATTCCATAAATTTTTTCATAATATATATTTTTATATAAATATAACGATTTTTACTATTATAGTAAATAGAATAACAAAGGGGAAGTTTTACTTTCCCCTTTTAACCATTTTTATAGATATAAAATTTATATGTCGAATATCCCACCTAAGTTATTTCTAACTTTTCTGATTGCAGATTCTTTAATTTGTCTAACCCTCTCTTTAGTTAACCCTACTTCCTCTCCTATCATTTCTAATGTCATAGGTTCACCATCTATACCAAAATATCCATTTATTATGTTTATTTCTCTTTGACTTAAATTACGCATCGCCCTTTTCATTTCTCGATTTCTAAGTTCTTCTTCTTCGTCTTCTAAAATGTCAGGACTTTTAAACATTTTATCTTCAATAATATTAACTAATTCATCGTTGTCATCGTTTATAAACTCATTTAATGACGTACAAGAAGGGGTTTGTATTTGATCTACTTCATGCTCTGTTGGTAGTCGGTGGTTCTCCTTCTCAAAAGAGTCAATTTCTTTTTTAATTTTACTTAGTTTATTAATTACATTACCGGGAAGTCTAACCGTTCTAGAGTTTTCATTTAAACATAGTAGTATAGATTGTTTAATCCACCAAATAGCATAAGAAATAAATCTAAATCCCTTAGTGTAATCAAATTTATGTGCTGCTACCGTTAGTCCGTAATTACCCTCATTTATTAAATCTGCAACAGATATACCTTGATTTTGATAATCTTTAGCAACTTTAATTACAAATCTTAAATTAGCATTAACCAATTCATCTAATGCTTTACTATCACCTTTTTGGATTTTTTTAGCTAGTTCTACTTCTTTTTCAATTGTTATGACGTTACCATTTTTTCTAACATCTCTCATGTAGGCAGATAATGAATCTTCCTCTAAGTTTAAATACTTGTTTATCATATATTATTTATTTTTTTTGATTTTGTCCCTTAACTTTGCTGCCGCTTCATAATCTTCATTAATTATAGCTTCTTCCAACAATTCTTCATCAGTCTTTAACGTAATACTTGACATTTGGTTGTCTTTGTCGTTAAAATTAAAAAAATCACCTTTTCGTATTTTTTTCAAAGCTTCTTCCATTAGTTGGAAAGAATTATTATCACTATTTATATCACCACCGAATAATGCTTGCTGAAATTCTTTATTCTCAATGCTAGCAGAGAAAAACCCTGCAGTCATCTCAAAGATAATGTAAGATCTATTTGTCATTTTAAGTAGTTCTTCTATTTCAGGTAATACAAAAGCGGTTTCAAAAGTTGCAATAATAAGTCCTTCACCACTCACAAAATTTACATTAGTTTCTGATATAACAGTTAAATCTTCTTTTAGTTCTTCAGTAGACCCTAAACCTATTATACAAAATTTCCTTAAAAAGTTTGGTTTGTCCATAGTTTTTTTATTATAAATATTAACAATTATCGTACAATTACGACATTTATGACAAAGTTACATAATTTTATTTGATTTGCAAAGAAGAAACGTCATTATTTTTCTCAATAGTGATAATTTTGTCCGCCCAATCTTGTACAATTGGGTTGTGGCTTATCAGAAAAATAGTCTCATACATCTTTTTAATCTTATCAAAAAATATCTTAACTTGATCTAAATTAACATTTGCAACTTTACCTAAAACCTCATCAAAAACAATGATATTAGGTTTTGGTAATGTAGATATTCTACCCAACACACTTCTCAAAGCCAATGATGCTAATGTGGTTTCTAAACCAGAACCAGTTTTAAGTTTTTTAACAACATCTTTTTTAATTATGGTGAAATCTACTTCATTCTTATCATTAACTTCCAGTTGGACATCGAAATCACATACCTCATCCAATAATCTATCCAACTCATGATTGATTATAGGTATTACAGATGTTAATACTAATTTAGAGATACCATTCTTACCAATCATTCTACCATATACTTCAAATATCTTTAATACTTCTTCTTCTCTTTTAATTTGATTTATAAGGTTAGTATTCTCAGTAATCTTTTCTTCTTTATTGCTTATGTCGTTTTTAATGTCCTGTATTTTAGTTTTAATATTATCTTTCTCCGCTTCTAATGTTTCGATTAGTTGGTTATATCCTAATATCTTACTTTCTAACTTTCTATTCTCATCGATAAATGTAGAATTTCTTTCATAATCTTTAAGTAAAGATGTTTTCTCCCTATAATCAACTCTCATTCTGTCGATTTCGATTTCAGTTTTATCTTTACTTAAACCTAACTTATCATATAAATCAGAATTTTTTTTCTGTTCAGATATCTTAGTAAGTTTGTCGTAAATTTTGTCAGTATTTGAGACAATTTTCTTAAGTTCTTTCTGTTTTTCTTTTAATAGTTTTTGATTTTCTTTTATTTCAGAACTATGATCTACTTCATCCAATGCTCTTTTACAGGTAGGGCATATTTCACCTTCCTTTAAATCTTTAATTAATTTTTCTATTGTGGAAACTTCAGTATCGAAACTATTCTTATCGACTAATAAAGTTTTCTCTTCTGACCTATACTCTTCGTGTACATCTTCGTCATAAGAAAACTTAGGAATATTATTAATCTCTTCTATTATACTATCTAAATTTTCTTTTAAAGTAACACCTTTTTTAGTTAAATCACCTATTTCTTTTTTTAATATAGTAGGGTTAACTTTTTTAATCTCATCATCAATACTATATCTCTTACCTAATAAATCTTCTTTTTTATCTTTAGCTTCTTTTATTTTATCTAAAACACCTTTTAATAATTTATCGTTTTCTCTATTGGTTATTCTATTTTCACTTATTGTGTTCTTAAAATCTTCAATCTCTAACTCTAATTCTTTTGTATTATAAACATTAGATTTCATTTTACTTTTAAAGTCAGACATTAAAGATTTATTAATATCTTCTTTCTTTTCAATAACTTCTAAACCAATAAACTTAGTTAACAATCTCCCTCTTTGTGTTGGTTTAGTTTCCATCAAATCTTCTAAGTTCTTCGCAGTTGATACGATAGTCAACATAAAGTCATCATAAGAACCAATGGTATCAGAAATTAATTTATCAGTTTCTCTCCTTTGTTCACCTTCTAAGTTTTCTTCAGTACCGTCCGAAAGTATTCTATAAAAATCTAACTTCGCAGATACTTTGTAATCACCATTCTTAGATTGTTTTCTCGTTAACTTTCTTTCGATAACATATTCATCACCATCTATTTCAATATGACCACCTACGATTACTTCATTACCATCCCTAAACGTATTGAATATTTCTACATTAGTTTCAGTTTTAGTTGTCTTCCCAAAAAATAAAAACAATAAAGAATCTATTGTGAAAATTGTTTTACCACCTTGATTCGCTGGTAATGAATTAACAACAGTCAACCCATTTAAATTTTTATATTCGATTTCGTTATCATCACCAAAAGACAAAAAGTTATTAACCCAAAGTTTTTTAATTCCCCATCTTCTATATCTAATATCTTCTTCTTCTTGATTAATTAATACCTCATTAATTTTATCATCTAATCTACAAAGTCTATCATAATCAATTGTAACTTCATTTAGTTTTAACCATTCTCTAAATAATCCTCTCTGATAAGCGGTATCCATAATATTATCAATGATACCATCACTTAAATCAATAACTTTACCTGCGTTATTTTTTAATATCGGGATAAAATTAATCTTTATAGATGTCTTAGGTACACCATATTTTTCTGAGAAATAAGTTTTAACTCTGTTTACACTTTCAAGTGTTCTGTTTTCAGGATAGTCTTGCCAATCAACCCTTACTTGTGCTTTAGAAGGTACCGTCACCACCTTATTGTTTTTTTCTATTACCTTTTCCATTATTATTTATTTAATAAATTAGATCCAAACCAACCACCTTTTTTTTCGTCATCGTATATGTCTCCATTATTTTTCTTTTTAAGTTCTTCTATTTCTTTTTTAAGTTTTTCAATTTCTTCTTCGTCTTTAACTTTCACTACCTTTTCAACTGTAACTTCTTTTTCTATAACTTTTGGAGGTTTTGATTCTAACACAGAAACTTTTTCTTTTAAATCTTCATTCTCTTTCTCCACCCTTAATATTTTTTGAGATAGTTCGTTCACTTGTTCATCATCAGTTATATATATTTCTTTCTCCACAATTTTCTCTACTGGAACCTCTATAGTTTTTTCAACAATCTTTTCCACAGGTACCTCAACTATTTTTTCAACAATCTTTTCAACTTCAGTAATTTCACCAGCACCTAATGGTGTCGCACCAAACTTTTCAACAGTATACCCTTGTCTCACCATTTTTATAATGAACTCATCTATTTTTGAGATATCGTTCATTCTACAATATTCCCAAATCTCATTCTTTAATTTTTTAGGGATTTCCATTAACCATTAGTTAGATACTCTCTTTGGTTTTCTATGTCTTCCAAAGAGTTTATTTTAAATACATAATAACCATATTCTGTATTAATATTATGATCAGTATAATCTAAATGTTCTACATCCCATATAAGGTATCCATGATCACTAACCCTTTCACCAAAATCTTGTTGTATAAAACTACCACAATAAGTGATGTTTACACCTTTTCTAACAAAATTTTGTCTGTGATGTATATCACCCATAATAACTGCGTCACAACCTTCAAACTGTTCTAACTCAGCTTGTTCCTCAAATTCAAAACCTACAGATGTTATTGCCCCATTAACTGGTGCATGGAATAAACCGATATATTTTTTATCTTTACCATATTTCTTTTTAGCTTCTTTTATATTAGGTTTTTTATTTTCTTCAAAAATAGAATATACACACCAAACAATGTTATCATCTAAATAACATTTACTTTCTTTAAAATAAGATACCTTATCTGAGAAAGTTCTCTTTTCTATTACAGGCGTAAGAGAATCTATCCTATCTTTATTATTTTCTAATAGATCGTGATTACCCGCAATTATGATTACAGGACATATCTTAGTACAATCATCTAAAAAATTACTAACTAAAACGGATAACTCATTCGAAACAGTTATCTTCTGATGAACTATATCACCCGCAATAACAATCCTAACTTCATTATAATTAAGATTATTTTCCTCTACGTAATTAGTTACCTCTTCAATGAAAGTTTGACAGACTATTTCAGACTCATCTAATCTTTTATATGTTCTAAAATGTAAGTCTGCAATGTGAAACAATTTTTTTATCATAATGTAAATATAAGGATTTTTTTATAAAAAGACAATTCTATTCTGATAACTCACCCCTCTCTGTTAATAACATTTCAAACATGTTATCAACATAATTAGAATAATCTTTACAATTAATTACTTTATAATTTGGGTTTTCTTCATTAAACCATACTAAATGACAACTACCTAATTTAAGATTGGTATTCCGTTCAATAATTTTTTTATATATTGACAATTGTAATGAATATGTATTGAATTCACAATCATCTAACATCCATAACATATCTTTCATCTTATTACCAAAATCATTTTTCATACGTAATTTGGTATTCGTTTTCCAGTCCCAAATTTGTAGTTCTTGATGTCTTTCATTCCAAAATAACTGATCCACCATACCACATAACATTAAATCTCTATCTCCAACAACTAATTCTGATTTAACAGGTATAAGTTTACCCTTACCTACAGTGTCTACATAGAAATTATGAAAATGTTCTTTCATTACTGCATATGTTTCAGAAATTTCTTCAAACTTTAAACCTTCGGGACTTACCTTTGGTTCAGGTTTTATCTTATTGTTAAGATAATTTTCTATATAATCATGCAAAGTAGAACCTTCGTAAGTTGCATGATGGTTTTTATATAACCATTTTTTATTTACATCTTCTTCTGTAATACATTCATTGGGTGGTTTTGGTTTAGAGTAATCAGGTCTACCATATCTATCATCTTCCATAGGGTAAAAGTTTTGTTTATGAGCGTATCTATCCGCCATACTTTTCGCCTCATATATGTGTCCTTGTTTCTCCGCCCATTTATCGGGTTTTAAAATTCCCTCTTCAAATTCATTGACAAATTTATGTATAAATCCTGTACAACTTATTGTCTGTACACCATCTATATAATATTTGTGTGGTTCGTCATAATATTTAATATGATTGAATTTAGATAATTCTTTAATTATATCCATTTTTACAATATTTATTATTAAGTATAATAAATTTATCTTAAAAAAACAAATTATGAGTAACATAAAAAATAAAAAATACATACAAAAGGTTTGTGGAATAGTTTATAGGCAATTAATAGTAAAAGAAAATATAGATATCTTTAAAATGACTGATGATACAAACACTTATGAGTACATATTTGAATTTTTGACTAAATCTTTCGGACACGCTTATGAAGATACTGATTTTCTTTATGCTTGTGCATATGTAAACATTCAAAAGTGGGGAGATAAAATTTTAAAAATTAATCCAGAACAAATAACTATAGTACCCAAACAAACATTTAAATGTCAAACAACCCATTATGAACAATCTAGAGTTGATGAGTTTTACACAAGTAATAATTATATGGATATTATGGTAGAATATGATGTAAAAAACTGGCATATAGAACCAGAGGAAACAGAAAGAGATGTAGTGGATACTTGGGATTGGGACTATATTGTGACAACAGAAAAGGACAGTAATTGGTAATGAAAAAATTAATTAGAAAAATATTAAAAGAAGAAGTAGGAAATAAAATAAATTATAACCCAACAGTTATATTTATTGCGGGTTGTTCTTCTGAAGGTGAATGTGGTAAAAAATATAAATATTCGCACGAAGAACAAGGTAATATGTTACAATCCGCTTTAGGTAGTAATTTTAATGTAATAACCCTATCACATGTGACATCACCATTATCGGAAATAAAAAAACATAATAACCCTTATGTAGTTATGTTTAGTGCTGGTGGTAAACACTCAAATAGTGTTGCAAACGAAATAAAAAATACAGAAAAGGACTTAAATAAAATTTATATTGCAGAACCTTATACTTGTGGATCAAAAACCCTAACTAAAGTTAATTCAGCAATAACCACAATTGGTAACAATAATAATGTATACGGAGGGAAAACTGATTGTACAGGTAAAAATGTTGCAGGTAAAATAGATAGTAAAAGTACTCATTGGAGTGCGTTAACTACTGTTGGTAAAGATATAAAGTCGACATGGGAAAGAGGTATTGAGAAAAAACAAATAGATAAGATTATGGGTTCTATAGAAGATAGTGACACCCATAGGTATTCAGATACATTACACCCTAATAATATAAAAGAGGACTTAGAATATTGGAGCGTATCTAACGCTTCTCCTGATAGTGACGAATATGAAATGGGTATTACAGAAGATATCCCTATTTACAAAGACCATAACTTAGGTAAGGAAATGTATGGAAGATTAAGAAAAGCTTTCCCTATGACACCCGAATACATTCTTAAAGATTTTTTCTATAATAATATTGTTAATGAATTTGAGACTATAGAAAAAGAATTCTATGGTGATCCATTATTATTCACCAGAGGTTATTGGGGTGAGTTTTTAAAGGGTCCTTGGAAATTAGAAATTTTAAATGTTAACCCTTTAGACTTTGATGATAAAACAATAAACGCATTCTTAGAAAGGGACTTTGGTAATGTAGACTCATATCATGTACCTAATGATGAAGAAAGGACACAAACACAAAGGAACATCGCTAAAGGTGATGGTACTAACGAACCTATTATCGTAGAAAGAAAACCTAACGGTAAATATGAACTTATAGAAGGTTGGCATCGTACAATGTCTATCCTACTATTAGGTGATAATGGTGAAGACTTAAAGAACTGGGATAAAGTTAAAATTCGAGCTTTTGTTAGAGACTTATCTAAACTACCTAAATAACTCTCCTGTATATTCTTCCACTTTCCATTTAGGTTTTGAGTCTCCATACATTTTATATATGTGACTATTCTCTAACCATCCTCTATTATGATCAGACTGTATCTTATCTTTATATTTAACCGCTTCACTTCTCTTATCAAAAATAAGAGGTTTTATATTAGACCTTTGTTCAATATTTAATTTATAAGGGATATGTGATTCCCATATGTCACCCAAATCAGTTGTATCTTCATTAATTAAATCAAAAGAATCCCACTTTCGATTTCTTTCTACTACTATATATTTTTTCATAATACCCATTTTTAATCGTCTAATTTTGTGGAGAATAATATTAGTATTAATAATACAAATATTACTATAATAATTTCTATCATACTATTAAATGTCTTTTAAAATTTTCCAAATACATCTCTATGTTTTTCTTACCGACAGGATTTGCAGAATGTACTAAATACGTTGGCATGTCTTCACCCTTATCTAAACAAAATTCACACAACCATCTACATGCATCGTAACCAGTCTTCTCTTCTAAATTTCCATAGTCTATATCTCCCTCTTGATTTTCTGGTAAATATGCATCGTATGATAAATCGTGATCGAAAGAGATGTGTGTAGGTAAACCGAATTTATTTATTGCATCTATGAATTGGTAATAGTCTCTAACAATAACCCAATCACTATCATTCTCATATAGTGGGTTAACTGTGAGTTTAAATACACAATAAGGTGTCCTGATATCATCGAGAAATAGTTTATAATTTTTCATATCATAAATGTACGAAAAAATTTTAACTATAACAAACTTTCTTTGATTTTTTTTGCGGTGGATAAAACATTTACCACACCTTTTTTTCCTAACTTCTGATTGACATCTGATATGTCATAACCTTTTGGTAATTTTATAATAAAAACCCTATCATTTAGTTTGGTAGAATTTAATTTCTTATATAGTCTAATTGCATCATTATAAGCGTCAGAATCTAATAATATAATAACCTTACATTCTGCGTTCTTAACAAGTTTAGTAAATAAGTCATCACTAATAACTTTCCCCAACATAGGAATACTATTGGGTACAACTATATGATCGAACACACCTTCTACAATATATACGTTAGAATCCCAATTAACTTTACCTTCATTAAATATTATTTCTGTCTTAGGTATTTCAGGGTTCTTATATTTTAATTTAGTGTACTTTTCATAACTTCTACCCAAATAATAGTTAACATCATTATGAATATCATAGGAAGGAAATACTACCCTATTTGAATAATCACCTTTTTCACAATAACCAATGTTATACTTTTCTATAGTATCCGTATCAATATTTCTTTTGGTTAAGTATTCTATCGCCTTTTTATATTCTATACTATTACATTCTTCAGATAAAGGTATAAAGTCTTTGGGTAACCCTTTTATCTCTTTCTTTTCTTTCTTTTTAAGTTCTATGTTTGGGTTTACTAACCTATATTTTTTTAAATCACTTTTACTACCGTAATTCCTAATTAACTTATAAATTGTACCTTGTGTTTCATGTGTTTCTGAACAAGCCCAACATTTATACACATGATACCCATAGTTGACTTCTAAGTTACCTTTACCATCTCCCTTATCCAAACCTTTTATTTCGTGAGAACAAACGGGACAATCAAAAGAAATCTGTCCTTTGTTTTCATAATGGTTTTTGGGTTCACCTAAGATACCTTCTAATATTTCAACTATCAATTCTGACATTACTCATATTTGTTTTGGTTTAATTATTATTGATAAAAGGTCGCCTTTGATTCCGAATGATTTCATAAATGGTGATACGCCAATAACTTCATATATCTGTGTATCTGTTTCATCATCACGTATTCTAACTAGTTCAGTAATTACGTCACCTTCTTTTATGTTCTCACAATCATTGTCCTTCCACCTTACTGTGATAGAATCGCCATGATTAGTAATATGAAACTTGTCTTCATATTTAAGTTTGTATTCTTTACTCATCTTTGTTTTGGTTTTATAATACTGATGATACTATAATGGGTATACCGAATACAATAATCAACCAAACCAATACACCTACTACTTGGTCCCACTCTTCTTCTTTACTCATCTTCTTTTGGTTTTAATAACCTAATTCTAATTATACCTACATTAAATTCAATTAGTTTTCTTAGACAAGCAAGTTCTGCTTCTTCGTATAATTTAAAACCAAATCCACTTATTTCCTCCTTATCATTATAACAACAGTCATATATATTCCCATTAATCGAGCTATAAATAATAAAGGCATAATAATCTTCTACTTGACTAAACATATAATCCTGCTTTATCAATTGAAATTCATCTCTAAACCATCTAAATGCTTGCTGATATAGTGGTGCAGAGCAATCCTGAAAATAATGACCTTCACCTTTATTATCAGAATAATCTAACGATAACTCTTTGTCTTTAGTATAACAACCAAAACACTCTTCATCAAACCCTAATTCTTTTAAAGCTAATGCTTCCTCGTATGGTATAAATTCATTTTTCATCTTTGTTTTGGTTTTAAGTAAAATAAACCCATTGAACACCTAATGTTAGGGCTACTCCTATTACTATTCCAAATCCTAACCCTATGTGAAAAATCTTATTTTCTTCTCTATTCATCTTTGTTTAGTTATTAAGGTAAATATTAAGTCCAATATAGGTGTAAAATAAGAAGGCAACTAAGTAAGAAAGAGAGGTAGGATAATAATTATCAATAAAATTATTAAGTTCTTCATTACTATTCCAATCTTCTTTTGCCGTCATACTAAATTCAGTTATACCTGTCTCCTTAATTATTTTTACCACAATATATATAACACCCATCATTATGAAAGGAAAGTTGGGTATCTCAATAATGACGTTTACTATTTTTCTAATTATTCTCATCTTTGTTTTGGTTTATTAATACAAATATACAAAAGTTTTCCAAAGAAACAAACTTTTAGGTAAAAAAAATATCGACCCTTTCAGATCGATATTTAAAATTTAACTAATAAATAAGTCTATGTCCACTTATTTTCTTTTCTCATCTGACCTAAAACACAGGCATATGCATCAGTCATATCGAAGTTCTCTTTAGATAGTCTTTGGTGTTTATCGTATACCCAAACAACTTGTGGTTCTCTTTCATTAACCTTTTCCCATATTATTGTCTTTTTATCTACTTCATATGGGTGACCACCAAATAACACTGGTTGTTTTTTTTCTATTTCTTTCTCTGTGTAAGGTTCACCTTTTTTATTAATTTTACGAATATCCATTAATTCTGGAAATGCAAACTTTCTAGCATCATATGATGATATAAATTCAGGTATTAAATTTAAAACTTCGTATACTGATCTACATATCATACCATTAAACCTTAATAAAGTTGCGACAGTATTTACATTGTTAGAACGAACTAATGGTTCTTCTATAACAACTCTACTAATATCGATATCACTATACTTTTCTAAAAATTCGTTTTGGAAGATTTGTGCTTTTTTAATTAGTAATTCAATATTATCTTTTGGTTTTGGTTTAACCTTTGGGGTTATGTGTGTTAACATTTGTAACTTACCACTTTCTCCATTGTCTTCAAATAACGATATCCCTATCGTTTTAGTTGAGACATCTAATCCCAGTATCCTACTCATAAAAAACTTTTTACCTAACTATCATATAATTATCTGTACATCAAATATAACAATATCGTTTTTCTTTTTAACTATATGTCTATCTGTCTTACCTATTGCGTAAACTTCAGATCCATCACCGTTAGTTATTGCAATTTCACTAATTCTTACATCATCCACACTAGGTGTTATTGTTTCGTTTTGTGAATTATAAAATTCTCCTCTATCTGCAACACAAACAATATTCTGTACATAATCTTTTTGTATGCTATCTACAACACAATTATAACTACCACCAGTATAATAGTAAAGCCCTAAACTATTATTTATGATATTTGTCTCGACATCACCACTGAAATTAGTTGCAACATTTTCTACAATACTTTGATCAGTAATAGTAAAAATACCCTTGTCTAAATATACGACACCCGCAATTTTATCTGCTAATATATTAGATGTTGGGACAGGCACTACATTTATAAGTTCTTTACCATTAATACTAAATGGTTTGAAGGAGTCGTAACCTGTAGACCAACTTTTAGTCATATCATTATTAGGCCTTTGTAATTCGTCAGAAACCAAATATGAAACATTTATTTTATTACCACCACTATTAAATATTTGTTGTGGATAGCTACTAGTGTCCACATATTTAGAGTCTAATTCTGTTTTAGATATAGGTGTTTTTGGGAAGGTACTATAAAAATCATATGTTGTTATACCTGTTCCTGTACCACCACTAGTAAAACCAGTATAAACTGGTAAAGATAACTTAATACTTTTACCATCAATCAACTCACCATATTTACTATTATCTATAATACCAATAAGTACTTTATCTACACCTTGTCCACTAAATGCGGTATCTAACCAACCATCTTGATTACCCAAACTAGTGAGTGTAGTAAAAAAGGTTAATTGTCCACTTGTTAAAGGAAAAGAAAGACTTTTAAAATAATTAGTATTTTGAGTGTTACTCAGTGTCCTATCTATTTGTAAGTAGGTTAAGTTATCACCACTGACAGTTGTCTCACCCACTGTAAGTAGGTTTGGAGTAACTTGCGAAGATCCTAATTTAACTACTTTATTTGTGAATGGTGATACGTTAACATACAATTTACTATTAATCCCCACATTTGTATATATATTATCGTTAGTTAACCCATTAGCACCAATATCACCACTATTAGTGGGTACTCTTCCCGATGTTAGTTTATCACTCGTATAATAATTTGCATCTGAATCCCCTAAAGTAAAGTGACTAAAAATTGAATTCGTATTCTCTAATATTTTTTTTCTACCTAGATTAGTTAACCTAGCCCTAATTGTGACAGTTGTTGCAGTATCTATAAATCCCATTTTTATTTTTTTTAAAAGTCTATTGTTAATTCTATTGATGCGGTAGTTGAGTCTGCCAATCTTATTGGTCTCGATAACTTACCAATCAACACTAAATTATTATTATTATCTAAAACCCCTATCTCACTTACATATCTATCCAATCCCAAATTAAATGTTGTATTACTACTAGACGCAATTGTCGCACCGTCTACATTAATATTAAATAATGATTTATATATTGTAGCCGCAATATGTGTTCTTAAATTACCATAAAATAATCTTTCATCACCCATTGTCATCTTACTATAGTATTGTGCATTTGACATATCTAATGATTGTCCTAAATTAAATTGTGTACCACCAGTGTATAAATTTCCTGTTAATATAAACCCTGTAATATTTGGATTTTGGTTTTCAAACAATAAAGGATTTATTGTTTCACCACTATTTTCTGTAATATTTGTAGAAGTGAAGTCGATAACTTTCCACCCTGAAGGTGTTGGTCTATTTTGTGTGTTTTTATTAATTACCTGTGCCAATACTTTAAAATTATCTGCAAAATACCCATAACCATCATAATTAGAACTTTCTCTTTTTCTCATATATGGTAAATGATCAACATTATCAATTCTAAACTGAACATCTTTATCTGAATTTGTTTTATTATCTATCACAGTATACCTTTGACAAGGTAATATAGGTGTGGTAACCGTAGTGGTTCCCGTAGTACCAGTACCCGTATTTTCTAACCAATAAGTCATAAATAAAGACTCACCAGCTTTTAATACTCCAGTACAATTACCGTTAGTCGATGTAACTAGTTCAGCAGATAAATCAGGTAATGTAAAGTTTCTATTAGACTTGTAAGACATTGCAGCAACTAATTCTTCATTATCAATAACCACTATTTTTAATTGTGGAAATACTTTACCCACTACTAAAGGCATTGTTGGTGATGATGACATCCCGCTAAATTCTATCAAATCATAATATTCGACATCATTATTTGTCGATAGCGTTTTCTTAATAGTGTCAGAAGTAAATCTCATACCTAATGTAGTACCACTCGCAGTACCCACATCATTTCTTCTATGCCACATAACAGGGATATCTAAATTTAGTAATTTACCTGTTTGTTGATCAATATAAAATTGTTCACCATAAAAATTAGAAATACAACTATTAGAATAGTGTAATATAGAAATAGATTTATTATAAGTGTCAATATAACTTAGGGGTTGGTCCGTACCACATACTGAGGTAGCATCGTTAGTATTACAAATTAAATTTTCATTATAACTTAAATATTGTTTAGAACCTGCAAATTGTTCGGATCCGAATAAATCGTGTTCGTGATAATTAACAGGTGAATCTTTATATAACCCTGCAGGATTTTCTGTCCAAACGTTATTCATATTCCAAACTGGAATATTTTCATTACAAATATCACAACTACTATCAAAAGATAGTGTTCCAGTATTCCAATACGCAGCCATTGAATTTGCACCATAATAACTATCTGTTGGATTGTCACCTCCAGGTAAAGTATAATAAGTTATAATAGTACCTGAGTAAGTACTTAAATTAGGTAATGCCCTATCAGTTTTAATGGTTGATCCACTTATAGATGTAATGTTATAAGTTGTATTTATTGTTGCCGCAGTCATTGTATCACCTGTGATATTACCTAGCGTTGGGTTACTAAATTTGAATATTATATAATCGTTAACTTCTGTGTTAGTTAGCGTTATTCCCGATAATACACCTCGAGTATAAGTAGTCATATCTATGGTACCATCAAAATTAACTAAATCTATTGTCCCCGTTTCTTTAATGAAGTCTGTTCCTGTTTGTGGGATTAGTCCACTATCCACTGTGGATCCTGAAAAGAATCCTCTATCATCTGCTTCGTTAGTTACAACACCCTTTATTAATTGTATCCCTGATTGTTGATTTAGTGGGAAAATATATTCATTACTTTGGTTTAGAAGAAAAGAAGAAAAAAATGGGTTGTCATCTTTAGGTCTCAATACTTTTGAAAAAATATTTTTAACTATATTACCGTCAGCCTCAGGAAACCAAAATTCACCTGTTGATGCCCCTTCGTTTGGTACGAATTCCTTCCAACCTTTAACGTAATTGTAGTCAACCTCTGAATCGCCAATTATATAATTAGTGAAGGTTAGTTGTCCCTTCGCTAATTGTTCTCTACCTATATCAGTTAATTTAACTTTTACTAAGGTAGTGTCTTGTTTATTTATATAACTCATTATACTCTTTTATTTATTTATAAATATATCAAATATTATTATTTTAATATGTCTCACCACTATTAACCATTATTTTTATGAAATTTATATCACTATAGTTTACACTATAAATAGTTTCACCCATAATTGGTGTATAAAATTTTTCATTTTTAACTCTATAATTAAATGTATCACCTGCATTAACATTTGTCAATAGTACATTTTCACCATATGTTCTTCGACCCACCACATAGTCGACTTCAAAACTATATAATATAGTATTAAATTCTTTATCATCACCGTCTGAAAATTCAATAGTAAATTTACCGTTAGTGGTTAAAGGTTCTGTATCTATTGACCAACTAATTCTAGGATTATTAGTTTTTATTTCACCTGTAACATTTGCCCTCGGTTGGTAAAATGCTTCAATAACATCATTGGGGAAAATTGGTTTATCAAATATTATCCTTCTTTGGTTTGTCGTTGACCTATAATAATCTATATTGGGACTTAATAACGACCCATTTACACTCATAACCACATCGGAAACTGTTTCTGATATAATATAAAATTCATATTTATTTTTTGTTGTGTTATAAAATACCCTATCTGAAGGTAGTTGAGTATTTGTTGCACCACTTTTAATTGTAGAATCTACAATATATAAATCAGGTAATATATCATCGGTTCCCCCATTTTCAACATATGCATATGTCAGTATTTGGTTATCTAAAGGTGTAAATGATAAAACTATAGTTCTATTACTACCAGACGTGATAGCACTGTATTCAATATTATTGGCTAATATAGAACCATTATACGACACAATAGGTTGTGATAAACCTCTAACAGAATAACTAGTTTGCGCTGAAGAGGTAAATGTTGATGATACGACTAAATTATTTATACCATTAGGTGTTGGGGAGTTAGAGTTGTTATAGGTGGGTTTACTAGCCTCAAAAATACTTATAAAGTACCAATCTGTTTCGGGTACATATAAACCATATAATTCACCTCTTTTATATGTTAAAATATTATCTATTCTAACTTTTTCCTGTTTCGCCATAAGGGTATTAACATCATACCCCCAATAAGTTTTTAATAAAAATTCACCTTCACCTATATTTTGATTTTGTATTAATATCGTATTACCAGTTACATTACCACTTATACTTTCATAAGGGAAAGAATAATTAGTTAAGGATGATGTGGAAAATTGTTCTGTAGTTTGGTTATACTTATATATTTCACCAAAACAAGATAGTTTTTTCGGTTGTATTACGTTATTAACATTATTTATTAATAAATCAAAATTATATCCACCTTCACTATTAGGTGATATATACACACTTCTATCACATGAAACGGATTTATCTGTAATAACATTAGGTAATCCCCAATAGGAGGTGGTACCAGTTATAGTGTTACTAGATAATGTGATACCGTTTTTTTGGAAATTACATTGTACACCTAACCCATTTGGTCTATGTATAATATGTAAATTATTATTATTATAATCTGCTAAATAAATTCTTTCATCTGGACCCATTTGTAATGCACCAAAATTAGAAGAATTTATATTCGCAACCTCAATGACATTTTCAGTCATTTCCGTTGCAGATGTATAAGTTAAATCGAACTGATAAACTTTATCTCCCGCACCCTCACTTACATAAAACTTAGAAGAATCAGATGAAAATTCTAAACCGTATGGTCCGATATCAAACGTCATACCTGTGATAGTTAAAAAATTACTAAGTGTACCATCGGTTGCATCAAAATCAAAAATATCTATAATATCTTCATCATATAATAAAGATATTAGTTTACTACAATCGGGAGAAGTTTTCATATATCCTCTCGCAGTATTGTGTGTACTACCAATACTTGTTGTGGTAGGACCAGTTAAACCTGCGGAAGATAATCTATATGAATAATAATTAGTGTCCCCACTTGTGTGTGTAACAACCCAATAAGATTCTCCATCACTATGACTACACGCAGTTACTTTCTCCGTTAATGGGTTATTAATTAATTTAATATTTTTTGTTTCTACTTCACCATTACCACCCTGTAAATCCATATTCACTATAGAATATTCAAAACCGTTAGGAGACCCATTATAATCTGTTGTAAACAGATAATACTTATTGGATTGGATTTTAGGAAGAATAACAACGGATTGTGTTGAAGTTCCTGAGCTAGATAGCCCTGTGCCGTTAGACATAATCGTATTACCACTTGTATAAATTGTTTCACCATTTGTATAAAATAATATTTTTCCGTCTTTATTTGATATCGACGCTACACCTTCTTGCGATTCCATAGCACCACTTAAAATAACTGGAGTACCACCACTTTGTATGGGGTTAAATGATATTCCAGAATTTTTCCCGAAAAACCAATTGTAGTTCATTCTATCATATGTATCTCCCGTATATGTAACAGGACCACATAATGTGTCCGCAGTAGTTGCAGGTATTTTTCTTACACCTCTAATAGTAACTTGTGGAAAATCAAAACTATCGAAATCAGATCTTTCAACGTGATTATATTTTGCCCTATTACTTACAGGTTCCCAACCATAGTTATTACTTTCATTTCTACTAGAAAGTAATTGGTATTTTTTACCATTATCTATATATAGTATTTGATTGTTTTCTGTAATTGTGGGAACAGGTGCGTCACATTCGTCACCAACAGAGATATGGATTATGTTACAAGACCCCCCTATCTGTTGAGGTTGGCTATTAGAACATACTGATACCCCAATTCCTTGGATAGTACTACCCGTTATCGTATCTCCGTCCTCATCTATGTAACTATATATGTAATCACAACCAGGACATTTCACACCACAAGAAGCTAAAATAGTATACACATACGTAGTTAATTTAACATCGTCACTAGTGTTACCTTTAAGATTTAATGGTATTGTTTTTTCTGTAAGACTATTTCTAAATATTGATTGTCCGTATTTTTCTGGTTTAGATAGTAAAAATATATTATCTACATTTGATAAATCAGTGAGTAAAAATGAGGCGATATTTGTTTTTAGAAATGTCGATAGTGACGTTGCCTGATAGTTCATATCAGTACCAATATTTAAATTAACTGGTGCTTCGGTTTCCCCTATGAAGTCAGCAGTTGTTGATATAGGATTCACTATTTTTCCCCTTATATTTGCCATTATTTAATAAATATTTAATTATTTAGTTTATTCTTATAAAGATAAATATTCAAAAGAAAATTAAATTCAATATATCCTATCCATTTTTTACGATATAGTTACACCTTTACTACTAGTAATAACCCACCCAAATGAATTATCATATATCAAGTCCACTGATTCACCAATGTCGCCTAAACTAATTGTTGTATATCCAGCCGAACTACTGGGTTGTATGGCGGTTGCCCCACTTGCGGGCGATCCCTCCGCAACAACATATATTGTTAGTCTTTGACCTGAAACACCATCTAGTAAGCTTGCAGTATATGGTAGACCATCGTTTTGTATTTTTATTATTGATAAACCAAAAGGTGATATTCTATCAGGATTAATAGATAGTGTTTGAGCCCCAGTTTTTTTATCTATCCCACCAGAATCAAAATCGTCTGTTCCTAAATTTAGAATAAGTCCCGAAGTGGCATCTATTTGTCCCGTAACATTTAGATTATTATCTATTTGTCCATCTCCCTTTGATGTGAACCCATTTTTTAATATAAATTCGTTTGCCATATTATAAAATTAAATTGTTAATGTACCACCGAAATTACCCAATACTACCCAACCAAAAGATGCATCATATATTAAATCTATACAATCACCTCTTGCAGTCATTTCGAAAGAAGACCAACCCGCCCCAGTTAATGGACTGTAAGTAATTCTACCACCCGGAAAACTAACACAATATAGTGTTAGTCTTTGACCTGATACTCCATTAGGTATTGCGGGTGTGTCTGTACCACCACTACCACTTACTCTTAGTATTGATACATTTGTTATTACAGGACTTGTATTGGAGGTCGTGTTACTAATTCCTGTTTTTTTATCTATCCCACCAGAATCAAAATCGTCTGTTCCTAAATTTAGAATAAGTCCCGAAGTGGCATCTATTTGTCCCGTAACATTTAGATTATTATCTATTTGTCCATCTCCATTAGAGATTAATCCATTTTTAATTACAAATTCGTTTGCCATAATTTATTTCACTTTCCATAAATTGTTATTTATTAATAAATATGTTAATACCTAAATCTTGATTTTAATGCGTTATAATTTTGTAGTACTTCATCTGCTGATAGTGTTTTATGGTACATTTTACTATTTGATATACTACCTAACATACTATATTCGTAAGGGGTACTTGGGTAACTATATCCAGAACCTATTCTCCAAGGTTTTGTAGAATTATAAAGTGAGTTAGTTGTTGTTACCATACTACTAAATTCACCATCATAATATAATTTTAACTCATTTTCACTACTAGAAAATGTTGCAACAACTTGATGCCAAGTATTATCCCCATCGGTAATACCAAACGACTCTTTTCTGGGTGTATAATAAGTATTAGTACCATTACTTACGTGACCATATAAAACCATTGTATCATTACCTGAAGGATTCCATACTCTAACTAATTGCCTATTATCTAAATTTATCGCCATAGTAGTTGTATTGTCATTATCTCTATTAGTTATTATTTGTATAAATTTACTACCTATAGCACCAACATTCAACCAAATCTCAATAGACATATTGTCTAGATTACTAACTAATTCAGAACTATAGTCTACTAATATAATATCATCCGTACCATCAAAATTCCAACAACCTTTATTATTTGTTGAAAATCCAACACCATTCAGTAATGTGCCGTTATTATTTAAAATTAAATCGTTAGCTATTATATTACCACTAACATATGAACTAGTGTTGGCAGCATCTACGTAAAGTGATAACCCATCTGTTACGATATTTGGACCTCCTTCAGTTGAACTCACTATACAGTCTCTTTAGGTGTCCATTCAGAACCCGACAATATTGTTAGTATTTCACCATAATGATAAGGACCTTCTTTTGTTGTTAATGAATCAACGCTTGTTGGTGTAGTTTCACCTTCCCATTTTACAAATGTTTTTGTTTCATCAACGGATTTTCTAACCGTATCTTGTGAAGTTTCCAATACTTCATTAAAATTCACTGAACCCAATTCGGATACATTGAATATCATAAAATTTCTGTGGTCAAATGTGTGTGACATAATTTATTGTTTTTTATTTTTATATTATTATTAATAAATATTATAAAGTAGAATATCTACCTGATAATGCGTTATAATTTCTTAATACCTCATCCGCAGATAAAGTTTTATAATAATATTTTAAATTACCGATAAAACCATAAAAAGTATTATCTGGTCCAACAGTACCACCTTCAGTTGTTGCTTCAGAACCATTCCCAATCCACCCATATCTAGGGGTTTCTTCAGGGTCGTTTTGACTTCCTATTGGGGTATATGTGGAGGCTTCGGTGTGAACCAAAGAACCATCAATATAAAATTTAACACCATTTGTTTCATTTGCAATAAATGTAACAACAACTTGATGCCAAGTATCGTCTCTTAAATCACCGCCATAGGAAGAGGCTAATACATCTGATGCACCACCAGAGGTTTCAAAACCAAAATGAGGTTTACCCTCCGCTAAAGCGTTGGTGTCTTTTCCAATACCAAATCTAAAAACAGAACTCCTATCAAAAGATAAAATTATTCTTTCGTCATCATCATTACCTGTCGCAGTTGCACTATTAGATTTACACCAACATTCAACGGTTAAGTTTTCTATTTGGTCTGAAGGTCCTGTAACATAATTTAATCCTGTTATATACGCACCATAATTAAAGGTTGCAGGGGAATTAAAATTAAAAGTATTATCTGTTGTATTAAAAGTAACACCTGTAATTATCGCATCATAACCATTACCACTTAAATCTTTCCAAACATTACCTGTTTTGGGGTATGACTCCTTACTTAAGGAATTATAGTGTAACACTAAATTCTCAGTTACTATTCCACCATATTTACCTATCTCACCACTCATAACTCAAATCTATTTTTTAATGCTTCGTAATTTCTTAATATCTCATTTTGTGATAACGCTCTGTCATACATCATACAAGGACCCAAACTACCATTTAAGAATGTTGAGAAAGTAGAAGGATTACCTTTACCCATATTTATTTGTCCAGCATTAATTGTGCCAGGATTCATTTGTGAACCATTTAAAAATGTAGAGGTATCCTGA